>Ga0209075_1000272_pt1 | contig 48947 bp, 40 predicted proteins | sample Stecom2011_FD_187523 | JGI IMG/M metagenome (GOLD analysis project Ga0209075, IMG submission 187523) | Agricultural soil microbial communities from Utah to study Nitrogen management - Steer compost 2011 (SPAdes) (version 2) | ecosystem: Environmental > Terrestrial > Soil > Agricultural land...
CTAAAGACTTTCTGACTTCAATTATGCGCTTGCCAGAAGTTTTACAAACCCAAGAGTCTGATGTTTCCGATGAAGAATGGACAAAAGTTCAGGCTTTAATTCAAGAGGCTTTGGAAAACATGACCCGTTTCAGAGAAGAAGAAGGGAAGTCCCTGATCGCTGATTTCACGAGTTCAATTGGTGAAATAGAAAGACTTTTACAAGAAGTTCCTAAATATGAGGAAGTGCGAATAGAAATTATTCGTGAACGTATGCGTAAAGGATTAGAGAAACTTCAGGAAGGTGTTGATGAGAATCGTTTTGAACAAGAATTGATTTATTATATCGAAAAACTGGATGTTTCCGAAGAGAAAACCAGACTTCAGCACCATTTAGATTATTTCAGAACAACAATGCATGCGTCAGGAGCAATGGGTAAAAAGCTAGGATTTATAACTCAAGAAATTGGTAGAGAAATCAATACTTTGGGGAGTAAAGCTTATCATGCCGACTTGCAAAAGATCGTTGTTGAGATGAAGGATTACCTAGAGAAAATAAAAGAACAAGTACTCAATACGCTTTAAGAACAGATGGAACACGGTCAAAAACAAAAAGGAAAATGTATTATTTTTTCAGCGCCTTCTGGAGCTGGTAAAACTACAATTGTTCGTGCTTTACTTGACCGAATGGATGAGCTTGCCTTCTCTATTTCTGCCTGCTCTCGTGAACCTCGTGGTAATGAAATTCATAAGGTAGATTATTACTTCCTTGGAATAGATTTGTTTAAAGAGGAAATCGAAGACAATTCTTTTATTGAATGGGAGGAAGTTTATCCAGATCACTTTTATGGAACACTCAAACATGAAGTCGACCGACTATGGGAAGAGAACAAAGTGGTGGTCTTCGATGTTGATGTTTACGGTGGAATTAACCTGAAGAAATATTTTGGTGATGCTGCGCTTAGTTTTTTCATTCAACCTCCTTCGATTGAGGTGCTTGAAGAACGATTGCGCAATCGCAAAACGGAAACAGAAGATAAAATTCAAACCCGACTTAAGAAAGCGGGTGAAGAACTGTCAATGAGTGCGCATTTTGATCACGTGGTTGTCAACAATAATTTAGAATTGACAATTGCTGAAGTTGAAGGAATGGTAAAAGAATACATAAAAAAATGAAAGTAGGATTGTACTTTGGAACTTTTAACCCTATTCATATTGGACATTTAATTATTTCTAATTATATGGCTGATTATACTGATCTGGATGAGGTTTGGTTAGTAGTTTCCCCACAAAATCCGCTTAAAAAGAAAAAATCTTTACTGGAGGATTATCACCGTTTGGCAATCGTTAGAGTGGCCATAGAAGACAATGATAATTTGCGTGAAAGTGATATTGAATTTAAAATGCCACGTCCTTCTTATACCGCCGATACCTTGGCTTATCTAAAAGAAAAGTATCCCAATAACGAGTTTCACCTTATTATGGGTGAGGATAATTTGCGCACTTTCCATAAGTGGAAAAACTATGAATACATCCTGGAAAACCATAAAATATTTGTTTATCCACGCGTTTTAACAATTCAAGAAGAACAAGAAGTTGAGCAAATAGGGTATTTACCAGCCAATGAATTACAAAATCATAAGAACATTACCTTTTGTGAAGATGCTCCAGTAATGAAAGTGAGCTCAAGCTTTATTCGTCAGGCGATTAAAGACAAAAAAGATGTACGTTACTTATTGACAGACACGGTTTATAAGTATATAGATGAAATGAATTTCTATAAAGATTAATTGTTTCCCCCTCAACTTTACCAGTAAAAAATAAACTATTTTTTCATAGTGGATTCCTTTATTCCTGAATGCCCAGATTTAGCATTGATAGGAATCGGGACAACGAGGAGTCTCTTTTTTAAGTTTCTAGATGAATTAGTGTGGGTTTTGGCTTTTGTCTTATCGTTCTACACCAAGGACTTACGTCCTTGGCTAACATTTATCGTACCTTCGGCACTATTAGTTTAACCTTCTACCCATACAAATTCATATAGAGTCTTTTTTTATTCGTGGGCAATGAATTCGTAAAACACTTACTATTGGGTTGGACTTCAGTCCACCCATAATGATGAGCCTATGACTCCCCAAAACCCAAACATTTGGCTTTTGTCTTATCGCTTTACACCAAGGACTTACGTCCTTGGCTAATATATACCGTACCTTCGGCACTTTTAGTTCTACGGTCTTTATTATATTGGTGCGAATAAAATGGATCAATAAGGAATAGCAATACTAAAAGAAGCAACTATTTCTAATCACATACACAGTTTCATAAAAAGCTTTTTTTAAAAATTCAATGGGTTAATTAGCAGATAGAAAACACCTATTTTTAATTTACAGGGGGGAATCATAAGATTAATTGTCTTTTTCTTTTTCAATGATCTTCTTAATCAATTCATTTGAGATGGTTTTAGCATCATAAACTTTCTCTTTGTACATAAAATAGGTATCACTTCCAAAACCACCATAAGAAGGCAAAATATTGTTTTTAAAGAGCTCCCTTGCCATAAAATAAGTCCTTCCATTCTCAACCGCCTTGTAGATTGCAAAATTTCTATTTTGTCCTTTGATTGTCATAAGTCTATTCTCAATGTGATTTATGGATTTATTTTTATCGATATAAGCATCTTTATAATGATCAAAAGAAAGGTAGCCAATCATATCTTCAAAAGAAAGAAGATTAAAAACAGGCGACTCTGAAACAGCCATAACCTTTGAGTACGAAATAGCAACAGCCGCATCTTTTTTCACCAAACGTTTCTCTTTTAAAGAAACTTTTTCATTGAGAATTGTTTTCCATGCAGCAATGCTTCCAATTTTGTGATCGTTCTTGCTTTTGCTCCATTCCTTTATCATTTTTAAAAATAATTCTTTCGGAACTCCGTATTCATGCATGATTTCTAAATAGCGGAATGCCGCCCACGGAGGTTGTATTTTACTGGTTACAGCATGAATAAACGCATCACTTGTAAAATAAGAATAGAAGAATTCGTCTTTAAGTAACTCAGGGATAATGAAGCTTGTACTCCACGCCATACTGTCTTCTAAAAGGGGACTAAAAACTGGCCAAACCGATTTCAAAAAGGATATTTCATCCTTGTTGATCTCAATATAACGGTAATAATCTATCTCGATAATTTCTTTTTTATAAGATTCCTCAACTACATAAATAAAATCAGAAGCTTGCTTTTCTTCTTGTAATAAATGCAGCGTCGCAAGTGTAAGGAAGTAATTTTTCGAATTGACATGTTCTTTCCAATAGGCTAAAACATCTATTTCAGCTCCTTTGTTTTTTAATTCAACGAGAACAGAGCCTTGTAAGCTTCCTCTCGGATCAAAATTATTCCAAAATGTTGGTGTCCATTCAAGCATAGTGTTGAGCGTACTTTCATTGAAATGATTTCTAACCACAAGCTGCTCTATCGCTTCCTCACCATTCACCATTAATTCGTTTTTTAACAATGGAAGGTTTACCTCGTGAATAGAGATAGAATCAGAAATAAAGAAAGTTAAGCTATCTAAAAATGAAATGTTTTGATATTGATCGTGGGCTAAATTCGGATAGGTAGCACTCGCAACAATAATGGATTTCCCTATAATGCTTGTTTTCCCTACAAATCGATTCTCTGAAGTTGGGTAATAGACATCAAAATATAGAGTAGGATATTTACCTGTTAAATCATAAACAGTATCTACGATAGCATTTAACTCTTCATCAGGCCATGAAATTTGGGCTCTTAAAAGGTCATCTGTAGGTTTCTGAGAAAAAGCCCAGGTCTTATAGTCTTTGATAAGCACATGGTATGAAATACTGTGCTTTGTGTCATTTAAGAGATATTCATGGGTGTTTCGGTACTTATAATTAGATTTAACTTCTTGCTTTCTGAATCCTGTTTTAGTCAGTGTAGTTGAGAAAGTCTTATTGCTGAGTTTTGTTTCTTTTTCTATTTTCGGAAAAACGGGAACACCTTCGAAGTGACTTAGGAATTCATCTTTTCGTTCTTGATTATCTCCAGTATATTGAACAAGCTGAATCATGTTTCCCAAAACCCGTATTTTTCCATGAATTTCCGTTCCTTGACCTCGAATAGTAAACGATTTTTGCAAATACGCACCTTTCTCATGCTTTTCATCAGTGAAAGTAATACTATCAAGAGGATAGTCTTTTAATAAATAATTTCCATAAGTTTCATTCGAATAATAAATGGTATTGTCTGTCATGATGCTCTCTAAAGCAAAAAATGTTTCTTCTGAAGAAGGGTTAAACCATAATGCAGACCAGACTTCGTCATAATCTTCCTGTTTCAGTTTTTCATAATAACCCTTTGGAAAAGCAAGATTCATGGTTTGAGAATTGGACGAAACATTCTCCGTTAATTGGTCATCACCATAACTTTCAAAATCTTTAAACTTAAAACTATTGAAATAGGTTTGCGCTCGGTTCGAGTTCATAAAACGATGTCCTCCAAAAGCAGTTAGCTCATATAATATGTTGTTTCTGTGAAAAACCCTTAACCATTCAGAAATTCCATTGTATTCAATTCGGCCTTGATAAGCCATTGTGTTGTGATCGATTTTTATTGAATCAAAACCTGTTAATTTATAATCTTTATTGTTGAAATAACTTTGGATTATGGAGTCTAGGTTTGATTTGTAATTATAATGATACATCCCCATGCTGTAAGTATTTCCTTGACCCAATTCTATGTATTGAACAAACCGACTCCCGGTTGATTCATAGTCTTGTATTGCTGGTTTTCCAGTGAAGTTTAGTGTTGCACCATGTCGTTCGTCTAAATACTCATAATGGGTACATTCGCTCAACAATCCTTGTTTATGACTTGATTGTGAAGTAAACTCACTTGCTACGACATTTACAGTGTACCCTTTTGCCCTTAACAAAGGAACTATTCCTTGTTCACCAAGTAAGTGCGCGGCTCCAACTGCAATGAATGTTGAGGAGTTTTGATGAATAATAGTATCAATTCCCTCAGTCATTTTAATGTTACGATCGACAATTAAATCTTTGTAGAGGTCAATGTAATTAAGGGTTGAGTTTTTAGTGTATTTGTGTAAATCGTGTGCGTTCCCTTCAAGGTATTTTATTTTTAATTTTTCTCTACTGAGCGTTTTGATATAAGCAGGAGCATTGGGATCGAGTTCATTATTTAAACCAATTTTCATTTGGTCTTGAATCGTCTCTAAAGGAATAAAAACTTTTTTACAATTATCAGCGACTTGTTTAAAATACATGTCAATAAACTGTGGACGACCATTGTCAGAGCCATAAGCAGTATAGGTAACATTATCTGCTCCTCTTGCAGGAATAATCCAATGCAATAAGTCCGATTTTCTATAATCTAACACATAATGATTAATGGATTCGTCGAGCATCATCTCTGTTATATCCGTTTCTAAAACAACAGCGTCAGCATTCTCTAAAGCAGAATATAAAGCATCAGGAAATTCAAAAACATCATTGTCATTGCTGTGATATGTACCAAAAAGATAAGCGCTTGAAGACATATCGTCTCTGGAAATCTCCCATAACAACTGATAATTAGAACGATCAATCTCTTTTTTTTGACCGAAAGAAAAGAAGTTCAGTAGTGTAAGTAAAAAGAGAGTGAAGTAGCGCATAAATAAAGCTATTGATATTTAAAAACCGTTAATTGTTAACTGTATGAAATACTTTTCCATTCAATATAACGGTTTCAATGTTATTTTCACCAAAAGAATATGGAATTCTTGCAAGTGATGAAATTGGATTAGTAATCATAATGCTTGCTTTTTTCCCAATTGTGATTGAACCATGACTGTTTGAAATGCCCATTGCATAAGCTGTGTTCAAGGTTGTAGCATTCAAGGCTTCAACTGGAGTCATGTTCATTTTGGCACAAGCAATAGAGGTGATTAATTGCATATTTCCGCTAGGCGAAGAGCCAGGATTAAAGTCTGAAGCTAATGCTATAGGTAAATCTGCTGCAAGAACTTGTCTAGCTTTTCCATAAGGAATAGATAAAAAGAATGAACATCCTGGTAAGAATGTTGGCATAACGTCACTTCCTTTTAATGCTTTAATATCTTCTTCACCGAGTTCTTCAAGGTGATCGACAGATAAAGCACCATGATCAACAGCCGCTTTAATTCCCCCCATTATTGAGAACTGATTTACATGAACTTTTGGAATTAAATTATATTTTGCTCCTGCTTTAAGCAAAGTATTCATTTGTTCTACTGTAAAGTAGTTTCTTTCACAAAAACAATCGATGTAATCTGCAAGGTTTTCCTCTGCAATTTTGGGAAGCATTTCTTTGATGATGAGATCGACATATCCTTGATGATCATCTTTATATGTGATAGGAAAAGCATGAGCACCCAAAAAAGTTGCCTTTATGGCCATTGGTGAAGCTGCTTTTAGTCTTTTGATGACGCGTAACATTTTTAATTCTCCTTCAACAGATAAACCATATCCAGATTTAATTTCTATTGCTCCAGTACCGTATTTTGCAAGATTATGGATTCTTTCCAATGCATCCGTAAAAAGCGTGTCTTCATCCATCTCTTGTAAACGGGCAGCAGAATTAAGAATTCCTCCTCCTTTTATTGCGATTTCTTCATAAGACAAACCTTTTATGCGGTCTTCAAACTCACTTTCACGGGTTGCAGCAAACACTGCGTGAGTATGAGAATCACAGAAGGTAGGTAGAACATATTTTCCTTCAGCATCAATTACTTCAAGATCTCTCCAATCAGAAATTCCACCCCAGTCTTCCATTTTTCCGTAGGCAATAATTTCTTCATCTTCAAGGGCTAAAAAAGCATTTTCGATCATGTGATCATGATCCATTTGTTCTCCTTTTTTATAACGCGGCAAGTTTTCACCTGCTTGAAATAATCCTTTGATGTTTTTGATTAAGATTTTTGCCATAATTTGATGTTCTGAATTTAATATAGTCCAAATTTAGCTTAAAGACTTCTTTTTTCAAACCTTTAGGCTTCGATTCAATGGATTATATTTTCAATGTAATATTTGAATATTCAACTAGGCTGATTTTAAAGGGATTAAAGGCTCTTTAATTAAAGCGCAATTCTATTTTGTCTTTTAGTGAATAAATAATTAATTTATGTAACTTTGTGCCCTTGAAAACTATCAAGTGATGTCAAAAGAAATAAAAATATTTGCCGGTAGAGCAACCCAGAAATTAGGAGGAGAAGTAGCTAAAGAATTTGGTATTTCTTTAGGTAACGTAACTGTTGATGAGTTCAGCGATGGCGAGTTCCAACCTTCTTTTGAAGAAACTGTTCGTGGAAAAGATGTTTTCATTATTCAATCAACAACGCCTCCAACAGATAATTTGATGGAATTGTTGTTAATGGTTGATGCTGCAAAACGTGCTTCAGCACAAAAAATCATTGCAGTTATTCCTTATTTTGGTTACGCACGTCAAGATAGAAAAGACAAACCTCGTGTAGCAATAGGAGCAAAGCTAGTCGCTAATATGTTAATGGCAGCTGGTGTTGATCGCTTGATGACCATGGATCTACATGCAGACCAGATTCAAGGTTTCTTTGAAGTTCCAGTTGATCATTTATATGCTTCAACTGTTTTCTTTCCTGAAATTCAAGCAATGGCTGAAAGCGGAAACGTGGTTATGGCCGCTCCTGATGTAGGAGGAGCAAAACGAGCAAATTCTTATGCTAAGAAGTTAAACTTAGGTTTAGCGATTTGTCATAAACAAAGAAAAAAAGCCAATGTTATTTCTGAAATGACAGTTATTGGTGATGTTGAAGGAAAAGATGTGGTAATTGTGGATGACATGATTGACACAGCGGGAACTTTAACTAGAGCAGCTGATCTATTGATGGAACGAGGAGCAAAAAGTGTACGTGCATATTGTACGCATGCAGTGCTTTCTGGTCCAGCATATGAAAGATTAGAAGCTTCAAAAATAACAGAGTTGATCGTAACAGATACAATTCCGTTGAAGAAACAAAGCGATAAAATTCGTGTTGTTTCGGTAGCTCCTTTATTTGGTGATATCATCAAAAAATTAGTCCACAACGAATCAATTAGTAAACATTTTATAATCTCATAATAAAAACAAAACAATGAAAACAGTACAATTGAGCGGTTCGCTTAGAGCGAACGTAGGGAAAAAGGACACCAAAGCTGTTCGTAATGACGGTAGAGTTCCTTGTGTACTTTATGGATCAGGAGAGCAAACATGCTTTTCAGTTCGTTCAGTAGACCTAGAGAAATTAATCTTTTCACCAAACGTATACCAAATAGAATTGGATATTGATGGAACAAAGAAAATGGCAATCATTCAAGCAAAGCAAATGCATCCTTTGAAGGATACACCTATGCATGTTGATTTCCTTGAGTTATTTGACGATAAAGTTGTGAAAGTGGGTATTCCACTTCGTGTTACTGGTCGTTCAAGAGGTGTATTGAATGGTGGTCGTTTAATGACTATCTTCCGTACAATAAAAGTTGAAGGTCTTCCAAAAGATCTTCCAGAAGAAGTTGAAATTGATATCACACCACTTCGTATTGGTCAATCACTACGTGTTAGAGACATTAACATTCCTGGCGTTAAAACATTAGAAAATGAAAACGCTGTTGTAGTTTCTGTTAAAATGTCACGTGGAGCAGTTGATGAAGAAGAAGAAGAAACTGAAGGAGAGGAAGCAGCTGAAGGAGAAGAGGCAGCAGCAGAAGCAACTGAAGAATAGATATAACAATTACATTAAAATGTTTAAAGCCCAGACGGTATCGTCTGGGCTTTTTTTATTGGACCTTCGGTTACTCAGTTATCAATAAAACTTCGTTCAACCACAATCGAAAATTATAAGCATCCACTCAAAGGACTGCCAAATCTACTGGTAATTCACTAATTATTAAAAAGGATTCCTTAGTCGTTTCACTCTATCGGAATGACAATTATAGTATATCGTGGGGTGGAAAAAGTTAGCCGTTTGTCATTCCGAAAATGCTGAGCATTGAGGAATCCCTTTTTGCTGTTTAAAACACCTTAAAGGAGACCATCCCAAATATTCGGGGTTGTATAGGCGAGGAGTCCCTTTTTAAAAGAATTACGACTTAATTAGTTGCCCATTAATTTAAGGTTTAGAATGTTCGAGAAAGTTGAGCACAAAAAAAAGTCCAAACATGATTGTTTGGACTCCTTTTTAATATGTTTTAGATCTTTATAAACAAAGAGACTAGTAACGGTAATGTTCTGGTTTGTATGGGCCTTTAACATCTACACCGATATAATCAGCTTGTTCTTTAGAAAGAGTTTCTAATTCAACACCAATTTTCGCCAAGTGCAATTCTGCAACTTTCTCATCAAGGTGTTTTGGTAACATGTAAACATCGTTTTCATATTTACCTGCGTTGTTCCAAAGCTCTAACTGTGCTAACACTTGATTAGTGAAAGAGTTAGACATAACAAATGATGGGTGACCTGTAGCGCAACCTAAGTTTACTAAACGACCTTCAGCTAAAAGAATGATATCTTTTCCATCTAAGTTATATAAATCAACTTGTGGTTTAATTTCATCCTTAGTTTGAGCGTTGTTGTTTAACCAAGCAACGTCGATTTCGTTATCGAAGTGTCCAATGTTACAAACAATTGCTTTGTCTTTCATTTTCTTGAAGTGACGACCAACAACGATGTCTTTGTTTCCTGTTGTAGTAACAACGATATCAACACGGTCAATCACAGTATCAAGTTTCTTTACTTCAAAACCATCCATTGCAGCTTGTAATGCACAAATTGGATCAATTTCTGTTACAATCACACGTGCACCTGCACCTTGAAGTGAAGCAGCAGAACCTTTACCAACATCTCCGTATCCACAAACAACAGCAACTTTTCCAGCCATCATTGTATCAGTAGCACGACGAATTGCATCAACTAATGATTCCTTACATCCGTATTTGTTGTCAAATTTAGATTTAGTAACTGAATCATTTACGTTGATTGCTGGCATTACTAAAGTACCATTTTTCTTTCTTTCGTATAAACGGTGAACTCCTGTAGTTGTTTCTTCAGAAAGTCCCTTAATGTCTTTTGTTAACTCTGGGTAACGGTCAAAAACCATATTGGTTAAATCTCCACCATCATCAAGAATCATGTTCAAAGGCTGACCATCTCCAAAAGCAAATAATGTTTGCTCAATACACCAATCAAACTCCTCTTCATTCATTCCTTTCCAAGCGAAAACTGGAATTCCAGCTGCTGCAATTGCTGCTGCTGCATGGTCTTGTGTAGAAAATATATTACATGATGACCAAGTTACATCGGCACCTAATTCAACTAAGGTTTCAATTAAAACTGCTGTTTGTATAGTCATGTGTAAACAACCTGCAATACGTGCACCTTTTAGTGGTTTTTGAGCACCAAACTCTTTACGTAAAGACATTAGTCCTGGCATATCTGCCTCTGCAAGTCTAATTTCTTTTCTTCCCCAATCTGCAAGGCTTATATCTTTAACCTTGTACTTCAACTGTTCTTTTGCTTCGTTCATTTATCTTTTTTTACTTAAATAGATTACAAAAGTAAGGAATTTAAAAGTTAATATCAAAAACATCAGTGATTTAAAATGGGACAGTATTATTTATCGCTCTGCTTTGTCATCATCATCAGCCTAGTTGGAGGAAATATTATACAGAAACTCATTAAGCTACCAAAGATAATTGTATTTTTTTATTAAAAGACAATACTGTCCGATAATCTGTCTGTTGTCATTTAGAAACATGATAAATAACATGTTTCACGGAATTGTCGGTCATTCACTATTGTAAGATGAAACAGTATTGTTATTTTTATACCGAAATTTAAAAACAAACAAAATGATTGATTCACAAATTACAATCGGTTTAAGGAGGTTCGCATCCTTTTCTCTCTTATTAGGTGCGGCTTCTTTATTTTCTTGTTCGGGCGGAAGTGGCCAAGAACAAGCAACTAAAAAAATGAACCCTGAAGACATTAAGGTGGTCTCAGAAATGATGGCAGAACTTACATCTCCACCATTTGTTCCAAAATCAACAGCGGGCAGAGCAGCTACAAAGCTTATCGTGCATATGGAAATTTTGGAAGAAACTGGACAAATGGCAGATGGTGTAGATTACGTTTACTGGACATTTGGAGGAACAGTTCCTGGAAGTTTCATTAGATCGAAAGTGGGTGACGAAATAGAGTTTACTTTAAAGAATCACCCAGACAATAAATTACCTCACAACATTGACCTTCACGCAGTGAATGGTCCAGGAGGTGGAGCCGTGTCTTCTTTCGTTGCCCCAGGTCACGAAATCACATTCTCGTTCAAGACATTAAATCCAGGTTTGTATGTTTACCACTGTGCTACTGCACCAGTTGGGATGCACATCGCAAACGGAATGTATGGTTTGATCTTAGTTGAACCAGAAGAAGGTTTACCACCAGTAGATAAAGAATACTACGTAATGCAAGGTGATTTCTATACGCAAGGAAGTTTTGGAGATCAAGGTCTTCAGCCTTTTGATATGCAGAAAGCAATTGATGAAGATGCGGATTATGTTGTATTCAATGGTAAAGTTGGTGCTTTAACAGGTGATGGTGCATTGACAGCGAAAGTTGGCGAAACTGTTCGTATTTTCTTTGGTAATGGTGGACCTAACTTAGTTTCTTCTTTCCACATAATTGGTGAGATTTTCGACAGAGTTACTGTAGAAGGCGGAAGTCTTATTAATGAAAACGTTCAAACAACATTAGTTCCTGCAGGAGGAGCAGCAATGGTTGAATTTAAAGTAGATGTTCCTGGCGAGCTTGTTTTAGTTGACCACTCTATCTTTAGAGCGTTTAATAAAGGTGCGTTAGGTTTGTTAGATGTAACTGGAGATGATAACAAAAAAATCTATTCTGGTACAATCCAAGAAGGAATTTACCTACCAGAAGGTGGAACAATTCAATCTATGCCAGTTGAGAAAAAAGAACCAGCTGGACCTATTGTTGAGTTGAGTAAATCAGAGAAAATGGCACTGGGTAAAAAGCTTTATGCGTCAACATGTTTTGCATGTCACCAAGCTAATGGAGAAGGTATTGCAAATGCATTCCCACCTTTGGCAAAAGCAGATTACTTAAATGCAGATGTTAACCGTGCAATTGATATCGTTCTTAGAGGGAAGTCTGGAGAAATTACTGTAAATGGTAAAAAATACAACAGTGTGATGACGGCCCAAAACTTAACAGATAAAGAAGTTGCTGCTGTTATGACTTATATCTATAACAGTTGGGACAACAATGGTACTGAAGTTACTGAAGAAATGGTAAAGAAAGTACGTAATAAATAGTACAGTATAAATAATTTTTAAATCTTAAAGTCATGTTTTCCAAATTTGTAACGATAGTGGTTATTATGTTTTTCTCTTTTATTAGCTTCGGGCAAAAGGAAGGCATGGCTTTAATTAAAGGTGGAACTTATATTCCCCTTTATGGAACGGATTCTATGCCTGTAAAGGTGGATAACTTTCAAATTGATAAGTATCCAGTCACTAATGCTGAATTCATTCAGTTTTTGAAAGAAAACCCTAAGTGGAAGAAATCAAATGTTATTGCACTCTACGCAGATGGTAATTATATGAGACATTTTAAAGATGATTTTACTTTAAATGAAGGTGAAAATCCAAATGCTCCTATGACTAACGTGTCTTGGTTTGCTGCAAAGAAATATTGTGAATGCGAAGGGAAAAGATTACCTACACTTGACGAGTGGGAATATGTTGGAATGGCTGATGAAAAGAGAATAGACGCTCGTTCAAAAGACGATTACAACAAATTTATTTTGAGTTGGTATGAAAAACCAAACACATATAGTCAAGAAATAGGGAGTACATTTAAAAATTACTGGGGAGTGTACGATATGCATGGATTAGTTTGGGAATGGACACAGGACTTTAACTCTGTTTTGATTTCTGGAGAATCTAGAAAAGATGTGGATGGAAGTAGTAATTTGTTTTGTGGTGGTGCTGCACTCGGTTCTTCAGATTTGATGAACTATGCCGCATTTATGCGCTACGCATTCAGGGGAAGTGTGAAAGCAAATTACTCAATTAGAACCCTAGGATTTAGATGTGCTACATCAATTAAATAAGAGCTATGAAAAGATATATCATATTTAGTTTAACTGCTTTACTCTCTTTTGGAATGCTTTATAGCTGTTCTGAAAATGAAGAGAAAGAAGTTAAAGAAGAAGAATTAGAAACTGAACGAAAAGAGTTTACTGGTGAATTATCAGAGCTTTCAGTTTATAATTTACCTTCTGATTGGACCAACCAAAATGGCGAAGAAATTAAGCTGGAAGATTTAAAAGGAGATATAGTCGTGGCTGTGATGATTTACACAACTTGTAAAGCTGCTTGTCCAAGATTAGTTGCTGATGTACGTCGAATTTATGACAAAGTGAGCGATAAAGCCAATAAGCAAGTGAAATATGTTTTTGTGAGTATTGATCCGGAAACAGACACTCCTGAAAGAATGAAAGAATTTGCAAAAGAAAACGAAATGGATAATGACCAATGGGTTTTCTTGCGAGGTGATATTGAAGATACACGTGAGTTCGCAGCTGTTTTAGCAGTAAGTTACAAACGTATTTCTCCAATTGATTTCTCTCATTCAAATATCATCAGTGTGTTTGATCAAGAAGGTGTTTTAGTACATCAAAAAGAAGGATTAGGTGTTGATGATTCATCAACTATCGAAGCCATTGAGAAGTTAGCAATGTAAATATGTTTTGGAAAACGCCAGTACTAAAGTAGTAACACCTCAATCACTTCGCAGAAGGGATTCAATACTCAACCCATTAATAATTTATCATTCATCATTACTTTAAATCGCTTGTCGCACAATTTGTTTCAAGAATTTTTCAGTAATCAAATAAGTTGGTTTAACACCTGTCAACCCAAGTCCTCCAGAAGCTAAAGTACTTCCTGTTTCCAAAGGATTATCAGAAGCGTAATATGCATACCTTACTTTTACGTCAGATTTAATGCTGTTTCTTATTTTCGAAGCTGCTTGAATCGCTTTTTGATAGTGAGCGCCTTCCATTTCTAAACCTATCACTTTCCATGTTGATTTCTTGAAATAACTCAACATCTCCTTATTTTGAAGTGATGTTCCTAAAACTGTAATCATATGGCCATCTGTAGCAGCAATGTCTTCATTTTTAAAATCTGCCAATGTGATTTCGTTTTCTAATGGATAATTGTCGGTTGTTCCTTCAAAAATATGAGCATGTGGAATCATAATGTCTCCTTTTCCACCTTTTAAAATCCCTGCTTTTCCCATAATTGAAACAGAATGAACGTTTAAATTCACTGGACCGTTTACACCCTTTTTGAATGGTTTCAATAATTCATCTAAGGTTTCAAAAGCCTGTTCACCAAAAGCGTAGTCCATAACTATGATGACTGCATTATTATCATCAATCACATCAGAAAGATAACTGTGTTTAAAGTCCATTTTCGCTAAATCAAAAATTTGAACATCGATATTCGTCCCTGACTGATCTGCGAGATAAGTCATCCCTTGTTTTAAAGCCAATTCGGTAATTAGTTTTCTGTCTTTCTCATTTTCTGTTTGACTCAATCTTTCAAAGACTTCTCTTTTGTTCAATGTTTCTTTCCGTTCAGAAAAAACTTGATGACTGAAAAGATAATTCATTACACTGTGCATGTTCGCACTGATAATATGAACAGGTTTGTCGATGATTCCTTGTTTTTCAAGTTCTCGTTTTATTCTGTTTGCCCATCTTTCTCCGTGCATGTGGTGACCTGTTCTTTCACGCAGTACAGGACTAAAAAGAATAATTCTTTTATTGATTTCTAAAACTTCATCAATTGCCAGTTTCCCAAGCCAATAAATGACGTGTAAAAATCGATTCGGTAATTCTTTTGTGTGAAGTGTTTTATTTACTGCTAAAACCTCTTCAAAAGTTCGGCCAAGGATATTTGCTACATGAAACATTGCTATTTCTAGGTCTTCATCCGAAATCTCGTCTTGATTGATAATCGTTTCGAATTTCAACCACTCTTTTGTTAATAGGCCTTTATCATTAATCACCACCCGATTCGCAATTTTATGCGATTCAATAAATAAAAAGGTAAGGTGTGTTAGAATATCATAAATGTCCGATCGACCACGTGTAATCTCTACATTCATCTGATCTTTATCGATACGGTAACAATTTCTTCTTCTTTTAGGTGGAATAATTGATTTAAGATTCGATAATTCATAACCTTCATCCCCCGTTAAATTAATAACTGGACATTCTTCAATTCCATGCGGAAGACGGTCTAAAACATAAACCAATCCACTTAACTCTACTTTATCTTCACCCATTGAGCCATAAATCTCTGGCTGTAGAGCCAACAGTCCTTCTCTCAAAGTTGTTCCCGAAATCCCCATAGGTTTATAAAACCCCCTATTGAATAGGTGACGCATCGTTATGTATATTCGCTCAATTGCTTGTGTTGCCTCTTGCGCTTTTGTTCGTTTTGTATCGCTCATAATATTATGTAATATTTTCTTCAGATTAAGAGATTAATGTAGCGAATATAATGAAATAGAGGGTTTAATGTATATTATGTTTGTGTAAAGTGGATGGATGAGGCGGCTCTAGCTTTTCGATCAGGGTATTCAAGTGTGGAAGATTCTAATCAAAATCACCCATTGGAGAATTTATCTCTGCTGTAAATACACTTGTGATTACCCTGTAAGTTAACAGTTAAAAAGATTCTATATGAAATAGTGTGGGTATAAATTAGGTAAAAATAGTCCTGGAAGGACGACATATGTTAGGGATGGACGTAAGTCCATTCATAATTATGAACCTATGATTACCCAAAACCAAAATATTCGGCAAAATTGCATGCAATTTTGCCGAATATTTTGGTTTTGGTTTTTATTTTATCGCTTTACACCAAGGACTTACGTCCTTGGCTATTATATGCCGTACCTTCGGCACTTTTAGTTTAAGTTCTAAGATCTTCATTATATTAGTGTGAATAAAATGAATTAATAATGAATAGCAATACTAAAAGAAGCAACTATTTTCAATTACACCCACACTAATTCATATAGAACAGTTAAAAAAAACTTTATTTCAAAGATTTTCTCCTGTTGTATTACTGAATCCTTAGTCTTAAAATTGGAATACTCTCTTTTTTGAAACTCAATTAGATTAGCTAACCAGAAATGTTGATCAGCGAAAATTTGAATTTTCTCAGACAATTAAATAGTCGATTTCTAATGAAAGATTATATAGATCTGAGTTATTAGAAGGGATATTTCTTAACACGCTTTTATTTTCTAATTTCTTTTCAATATAATCGCGTTCATTTTTTTTTCATTAACCCAACCTCCTTGTAACTTTATGTCTTCTCCGTGCACTCAGTGTTAGAATCATGAGCACAGCGACACCAACTATCTCTTTTTCTCCCCAAATTCCAAAAATCCCATCACTATATGCCGAAACTTTCTATTTTTGCATAAGTCAAAATTGAAACAATGAAACATACGAAAGTTAAAGCGTTATTGGAATCGTCTGAAGTAGGCGAAAAAGTTATTGTTAAAGGTTGGGTGAGGGCTTTTCGAAGCAATCGTTTTATCCAAATAAATGATGGGTCAACGATCAATAATATCCAAGCGGTAATTGAATATGAAAACTTCGATGAATCAATTCTGAAAAAAATCAATACTGCTGCAGCTATTGAAGTTCGCGGAACCTTGATTGAATCAGAGGGAAAAGGACAGGCAAAGGAAATAACTGTTGATGAGGTGATAATCCTTGGAGAAGCAAATCCAGATGATGTGCAGAAAACAGTAATGCAGCCTAAAAAACATAGCCTTGAGTTTCTAAGAGAACAAGCACATTTGCGTTTCAGAACCAATACTTTCGGAGCGGTATTTAGAATTCGCCATGGATTAACATTCGCCATTCACAAATTCTTTAACGATAAAGGATTCTATAATTTACACACACCAATTATAACTTCTTCAGATGCTGAAGGTGCAGGAGAAATGTTTCATGTTACTCATTTAGATCTAAATAATGTCCCAAAAACAGAAGGTGGAGCAGTTGATTATGATCAAGATTTCTTCGGGAAGCCTGTAAATTTAACTGTTTCGGGTCAGCTAGAAGCCGAACTTGGAGCATTAGCTTTAGGACAAGTGTACACGTTTGGACCAACATTTAGAGCTGAAAATTCAAATACTTCTCGTCACTTGGCAGAATTTTGGATGATAGAACCAGAGGTTGCTTTTAATGATTTGAAAGACAATATGGATCTAACTGAAGCGTTTTTGAAGTATTTATGTAATTACGTTTTGGAGTTCTATCCTGATGATATTCAATTTTTGAACGACCGTGATTTACAGGAACAAAAGTCGAAACCAGAAAAAGACAGAAATCCATTGAGTCTGATTGAAAGATTAGAATTTGTTGCCAACAATGAATTTAAACGCATTACATATACTGAAGCGATTGAAATTCTTAGAAACTCTACACCTTACAAGAAAAAGAAATTCAAATTTGACGTTGAATGGGGAATTGACTTACACTCAGAACATGAGCGTTATTTAGTAGAAAAAGAATTCAATTGTCCCGTAATTATTACAGATTATCCAGCTGCGATAAAAGCATTTTACATGCGTCAAAATGACGATGGAAAAACAGTTGCAGCCATGGATGTTTTATTCCCTGGAATTGGTGAAATTGTTGGTGGATCACAACGTGAAGAGCGCATGGAAATCTTGAAAAAGAAATGCGCTGACTTCAATATTAGTGAAGACGAAATTTGGTGGTATTTAGATTCACGCAAGTTTGGAAGTGTACCGCATGCAGGTTTTGGTCTAGGATTTGAAAGAATGGTGATGTTTGCAACAGGAATGACCAATATTCGTGATGTAATTCCTTTCCCAAGAACACCAGGTAATGCTGATTTTTAACAAGAAAGTGGATGAATTAAGATAATTATATTTAACTTAAGCGTAGAAATATCTATTATGGCACTAAAACAGTCCTTTTCCCAAAAGATGGAGCAAAAGCTCTCACCACAACAAATTCAATTGATGAAATTGTTGCAGGTGCCAACCATGGAGCTTGATCAACGTATAAAACAAGAACTAGAGGTGAATCCAGCGCTTGAAGAAGGGAAGGATGAACTCGAAGATGAGTTTGAACAAGAAGAATACGAGGAGGAAGAAGGAGAGGATGAAAGAGATTTTGATATTGATGAATATCTTACCGACGATGAGCCTGCTTACAAAACAAGTATCTCAAATAAATCAAAAGACGATGAAGATAAGTCTATGCCGCTTTCTTCTAGTAAAACTTTTCAAGAGCTGATGTTGAGTCAACTCAATATGCAGCAATTAACAGAAGAAGAAATTACCATCGCTACGTATTTAATTGGAAGTTTAGATGATGCGGGATACCTTGAGCGGGATTTAGAAGCAATCGTTGACGACTTGGCTTTTTCTCAAAATCTGATTACAACAGAAGAGGATTTAGAAGAGATTTTGAAATATGTTCAACAACTCGATCCTCCAGGTGTCGGAGCTAGAGATTTACAAGAATGTCTTATTCTTCAAATGGAGAGAAGACAAGATGGTGACATAACGCGCTACACTGCATTAAAAATATTGCATGATCATTTTGATGAGTTTACCAAAAAACATTATCAAAAAATCATTCAAAGAATGGAGATTTCTGAAGAGGATTTGAAAGAAGCTGTTCATGAAATTATTCGTTTAAATCCTAAGCCAGGAGGTTCACTTAAAAGTTCTTCAAAGTCATTACAGCAAGTGGTTCCAGATTTTCAAATTATAGAAGAGGACGGAAAGCTTTCTTTGTCTTTGAATGGAAGAAATGCACCAGACTTAAAAATTAGTCAAGGCTATAAAAAAATGCTTCAAAATTATTCTGAAGGCGCTAAATTGAATAAGTCTGACAAGGAAACATTGACTTTTGTGAAGAGCAAATTGGACTCTGCAAAATGGTTTATTGATGCAATCCAACAGCGACAAAATACTTTGTTTTCTACCATGACGGCAATTATGAATTATCAAAAAGAATATTTCTTGACGGGTGATGATACTCAATTGCGTCCTATGATTTTAAAAGATATTGCTGAAATTGTTGATTTAGATATTTCAACTATTTCACGTGTGGCTAATTCAAAATATGTACAAACGCAATACGGTACATTTTCATTAAAACATTTTTTCTCAGAGTCTTTGTCAACTGATTCAGGTGAAGAAGTATCTACTAGAGAAGTAAAACAAATTTTACTTGAAGCAGTAGAAGATGAGCAAAAAAGAAAACCGTTGACAGACGAGAAGTTGGCAAAACTGCTTAAAGATAAAGGCTATAATATCGCTAGAAGAACAGTTGCAAAATACCGTGAACAGTTAAATATCCCTGTGGCTAGATTAAGAAAAGAGCTTTAATGAAAGGATTCGCATCATTTATTTCATGGTTGTTTTTACCCTTATTCACTCCAATTTATGGAATGTTACTGGTTTTGTATTTACCTGTTCAATCCAGTTCTTTTATAGCTACTGAATCTTTGTATTTATTAACTCCAGAAGCTAAGTTTTTATTTCTATTATTATTTCTGGTGTTTATTGTGCTTGCACCAGGCATGTCTTTAATCGTTTTTAAATTGAATAAAACAATTTCTTCTTTTCAAATGGAAAAAGCAGAAGAACGCTTAAAGCCAATTGCTATAATGACTTTCTACTGTATTGTACTTTATTTATTTTTACAGTTTCAAGCTGAAGGAGCATTGATTCCTAAAATTATTAAAGGAATGGTTCTAGGAGGTGCAATCGCGTCTTTTATGGCTTATCACTTTACTAAAAAAATGAAAATAAGTCTGCATGCCATTGGTATGGGAGGTCTTTTCGGATTTGTATACATGTATGCGACTAATCTTGAGCAAATCCCTATAGGCGTTCTCAGTATTGTTTTACTTTTGGGAGGAATCGTTTTGTCGGCTAGATTAATCTTGAAAGCGCATTCCATCAAAGAGATTGGTGCAGGTTATTTATTGGGATTTGCAACTCAAATAGTAAGTATTTATTTCCACCCTTAAACATAAATTCAAAGATGAAAAAAATTATCCTTTTAAGTGTTTTGTTCTCTTCAACTGTTATAATGAACGGTTGTGGAAGTTCTAAAAATGTACTTTCAGAATTCAACCTCTTTACCATTCAAAATGATAAAGAATTAGGTAAACAAGTTGCAATGGAAATTGAAAGTAATCCACAAGAATATCCGATTTTGGATAGCGCAAAGTATTCTACGGCTTATAAATATTTATACGATATTCGAAATAAAATTTTAAACTCAGGACAAGTAACACATAAAGATGACTTCGTATGGCGTTTGAGAATTATTCACGACGACCAAACGAAAAATGCATTCTGTACACCAGGTGGATATATCTATGTTTATACTGGATTAATGAAATACCTTGACTCTGAAGAGCAATTGGCAGGAGTTCTTGCACATGAGATTGGTCATGCAGACTTACGTCATTCTACAAGACAAATGACAAAATTGTATGGAGTTCAAACTTTGCTTAACTTCCTAGCTGGAGATCGTGCCTTAATTAAAGATTTAACAGCGAGTATCATAAGTTTGAAATTCTCACGTACACATGAAACTGAGGCGGATAAGGCATCGGTTACTTATTTGTGTTCAACTGATTACGACGCAGCAGGTGGAGCTAAATTTTTTGAGAAAATTGAAGCAGAAGGAAGTGGAGGAACTCCAGAGTGGTTGAGTACACATCCAAGTCCAGAAAATAGAATTGAGTTTTTCTATCTACAATCTACAGAACAAGGTTGCACAGGAACAGAAACATACAAAGACCGTTACCAAAAACTGTTAAGGTCTTTACCTAATTAAGCTTTAAAATGATTATAAAAACAGAACGAGGGAATGAAATTGATTTGAGTCAAGGCATTGACTTATCTATTCCCTTATCTGATGACGAAAAGAATCCATTGGCTTGGTATGTTAAACCCCCAAGCTTTAAACCTGTTATGGAAGATGGTTGGATTGGTTCTGTTAAAGATGGTGGCGCTGTTAATTTCCGAAATATTTTCTTTAATCCTCATGGGCATGGAACGCATACAGAGTGTTTAGGGCACATCACCCCTGAAGTATATTCCATTAATGCACACTTGAAAACGTTTTTCTTTTATGCCGTTGTGATCAGTGTGCAACCCGAAAAAATAGGAGATGATCATGTTATTTCAGCACATCAACTTACTGCATTAAAAGAATATTCATCGATTGAGGCTTTGGTTATTCGAACATTGCCAAATACAATAGACAAAAAATCAAGGAATTATTCTTCAACGAATCCTCCTTTTATTGATGTTTCTTGTTTGGAAACGCTGAATCAATTAGGGGTAAAACACCTGTTAATTGATTTGCCAAGTGTAGATAAGGAATCTGATAATGGAGTTTTGGCTTTCCATCATGGATTTTGGGAAGTCCCTAGCAACCCACGTTTTGATAGAACCATTACAGAAATGATTTTCGTTCCCAACACTGTTGAAGATGGAGAATACTTTATGAATCTTCAAGTTGCTCCCTTTGAAAATGATGCGGCACCAAGTAGACCCGTGATTTTTCCTCTAAAATGATTACCTTTAAAAGTCAAATACCTTAACATGAGAATTTTATTGTTTTTATTTGTCGGACTTCCATTTTTAATTCTCTCTCAAAATCAAAGCAATATTGATTTTGAAATTCTAGACCAAGATGCTCAAGAAGTAAGTCAAAACGGTCGCTTAGAACTGGGCTTAACCCTTCCCGATTCCGTGCTTAATGCAATTGAAGATTATTTAAGAGGAAGGCCTCATCAGCGCAAAGGAATAAATCCTTTTGTAAGTTGGGACATAGATATAAAAGCCCATTTCAAACACCTTTCGGGAGAAGAAGAGTTCACAGCAATTGGTTTTTGGTATGCTGAGATGGAAAGAGACTACGGTGCAAATATTTGGAAAGACCTGAGAACCCATCTGCCATTTAGAGTGAGGTATGCACCTTCTCGCCTAGGAGATTGGGAGGTGCGTTTACAAGTGGATATTAAAGGAGAACCCACTTACTTTTCTGGTGTCAAACAATTTAGAGTTGTTGAATCTCAATACAAAGGCCATGTTACGCTTGACTCGGCAACACAATATTTAGAAAGAGATGGTGAAATTATTATTCCAACAGGTGTAAACCTACCATTTCCAACCAATAAGAATAACTTGGCGTATAGTCTTGATAAAGAAGAAACACTTGATGTCGTGGCGTGGCAAGAGTATCGTGATTTAGTTCAAAGATACATTTCAGAAGGGGGTGAATATTTTAGGATGTTTCTTCATCCCAGTTCAACCGAAATTGAGTTTGAAGAAGTCGGGAATTATAATAAACGACAAAATTATGCCTGGGAAATAGACCAGCTTATTGCATTATGTGAAGATCACAATACACTGATTCAATTTGACTTGATGTACCATACATTTTTTATGAAGCTCGGCGATTATCATCAATTTAAATATGACTATTCTGATTATTGGCATGACGAAAGTGTTTGGCCATACAAAGACCCTAATGAAATTTCAGGGTATTCACGTATTTTAAACAGTAAAACACCATCAGACATGTTTCTAACTAAAACGGGGATGCGCTATTTAAAACAAAGAGCACGATACATTATGTCTAGATGGGGTTATTCAACAAGTATTTCGAATGTTGAACTGCTTTGTGAGCCATGGCATATTGATGAAAACCCATATATTAGGGATACTCCTTATGATTCGTTAACGCCAGCTGGAGACACTGCAAGAAAAGCAGTTTATGAATACCATAAGCAAATGTCTAGCTACATTTTAGACTCACTTCAGTACAATCAGCACCTTTTGAGTGCAGTTGGACGATTCCCTGTTGGAAAGACCAATATATATTCGCACCTGACAGAGAGTAATCCTGATTTTATTGACAGTACATGGTATTTAGACAATATAGATTTTATCACTATTTCTTTTTATTCAAGTAGTCCAGAAAAGACAATATTTTCTAAGCCAAATAGGAATAATGAATGTGATGTTGAGGAAAACTCAATGGCTTGTACAGTTGAACGTTTAAAAAACACCTATGGAAAACCTGTCCTCATGGGCGAATCTGATCACGGGGATGATACACACGGCTGTTCAGATTACCAAGGTCACTATATTGATATTATGCGCTATCCCTATACAGGCGTAATTGGTCATTATATTTGGGCAGCATTTGTTATAGATGAAAAGTCTAATAGAAATGAATCCGATTCTTGGTCAAGAATTATTGCAGCAAAAGATTATTACAATAGCGATTGGTTTCTTGAATTAATAGCTGGAAAAGAGGTTTTAGGCAAGCAGAAATCTAGATTTAAAAACTCATCAAAAGATATTGTGGAAACGCATTATATTATTGGAAAAGATAGAGCAACTGCTGCAGGTTATATTTACAACAGGACTTTTAATATTAATACTGCATCAGGTCGTCCCCTTGAAGAACTCCAAGAAACATCTTGTGCGCTTAATAACCCAGGCTACACAACGCCCGTTAGTATCACATGGAAGCCACAAAGAATGAATGTTGAAGGACTACAATCATTTTCTAAATTCCGCATACTATTCTATAGTTATGTTGACAATAGTTTTATCTATCAAGCGGAGCTACGCAGTTCAATATTTGGGAAGTTAAAGTTGGTACATCCAATATTAATTCCTGAAAAAGATAAAAACCCTTTGCTTTGGTACCGTATAGAGAAGGTGAATTAATATAGATTTAACACTGTTGATCATCTAATTTTTCGTAAATTTGGTATCTTGTTGAGCAATGTTTTATGGCAAAGTATACCCTGAGTTTAGAAGATGATTTTAATTATGATTTAATAGGCTTATGTAGCCATCACGGTGATTACAGAGTTTGTTGGTCCATAAATGAGCGCATTGGTTTACGTCTTAAGAAATCCATCGAACCTTTTATGGTTTCTGGGAAGAAAGGTGTAATTTCCTCTTCTCATTCACTCTATGAGTGGGAAGATGAGGACGAAAACGTATGCTATTATTTGATTCAAAATAAAAATGAAGGAAAGTATTTAGTGCCAGAAAAAGCCCAGATTGATTACTTTTTGGTCGTCAAAGAGGCTGGTGTTATTGATGTTGATGCTCTTTTATCTGAGTTGAGAGAAATTCCGTGTATTCTAACGGCGTTTATTTTCGATCCAGATGAATTGAAATCAGCCAATAAATTTATATTTTAAAATTGCACAACAATTGAAATTCAATTAAGATAGAAAGAATGAAAACAATGAAAAGAACAAAAATTGTAGCCACTTTAGGACCTGCTTCATCTTCAAAAGAAATTTTGAGAGAAATGATGTTAGAAGGAATGAATGTCGCGCGTATCAATTTTTCTCATGGTTCATACGAGCACCATGAAAATGTAATAAATATTATAAGAGAACTGAACGAAGAAACGGGTCTTAATGTAGCCATTTTAGCCGATTTACAAGGTCCGAAAATTCGTACCCGTGAAATGGAAAACAATGGAGTAGACCTTATTCCAGGTGAAATAGTCGAAATTGTTACCGAAGAAGATGTATTAGGAACAAGCAAAAAATTCGCAATTAATTACGCACAATTAGCTGAGGATATTAATGAAGATGAACGAATCCGTTTGGATGATGGTAAACTTGAATTACAAGTAATCTCCACTGATGGGAAAGTAATTAAAGCTGTAGTTAATCATGGTGGAATTCTTTCGTCTAATAAAGGCGTAAATTTACCCAATACAGTTATTTCTCTCCCTTCATTGACGGAAAAAGACAGAGAGGACTTGCAATTTGCAATGGATCACAATGTAGATTGGATTGGACTTTCATTTGTTCGTTCTGCAAGAGACATTATTGAATTAAAGCACATCATTAGTAAGCACCATAACAAAGCTAAGATTGTTGCTAAAATCGAAAAGCCTGAAGCAATTAAGGATATCGATGGAATTATCCGCGAAACTGATGCAATTATGGTAGCACGTGGTGATTTAGGTGTGGAAATCCCTATGGAAGACGTGCCTTTGGTTCAGAAAATGTTGATCAAAAAATGTTACTTACATGCCAAACCAATTATTGTGGCAACACAAATGATGGAGAGCATGATTGAAGACTATACACCAACTAGAGCTGAAGTAAATGATGTTGCTAATGCTGTTTTAGATGGTGCGGATGCAGTTATGCTTTCTGGTGAAACATCTGTTGGAAAACATCCAGTGCTTGTGATTCAGGCAATGAACAAAATTGTATCAAAAATTGAAGAGTCTGATTTAATCTATTATAAAGAAGAGGTTCCAGAGAAGAATCAAGAACGTTTTATTTCTGACTCTATCTGTTTCAATGCAACAAGATTAGGGAATCGTGTTGATGCAAAGGCAATTGTTACCATGTCGTTTTCGGGATATACTGCATATAAAATTGCATCTCAACGACCAAAGTCTCAAATCTTTGTATTTACAAGTAATAAGGAGATTTTAACGCAGCTCAATTTAGTTTGGGGTGTTCGTGCAATTTTCTATGATAAAATGGTCAGTACCGACCATACCATTGCAGACATTAAATATATCCTAAAAGAAAAAGGATTCATTAAGGAAGGTGAGTTAGTAATTAACGTTGCATCAATGCCTATTGAATCCAAAGGAAAATCAAATATGCTGCGCTTAAGTTACGTTGAGTAAGTTAAATGCATTTATTTTTCGTCATTAAAAACGCCCAGTAAATGCTTACTAGGCGTTTTTTTGTTTGCGTAACTTGGTAAGCCATTATTTTTATTGAAAGTATGTGTTGCACCTTTTTGAATTACACTGCTTTTTCTAAAATAAAAATGCTGTTTTATTCTTCTAAAATCGTTTACACTTGTTTGATTTAGATTCTTTATCTTTGAAAAAATAAAATAGATATCCAATGAAAGGTGTGTTAATCATAGATGATGAAATGGAGATCCGTGAATTGTTAGAATACAATCTAAATAAAAATGGATTTGCAACTTTCTTGGCTTCGAATGGAAAAGAGGGATTGGCTGTTTTAGCTGAAAATAAATCTAAAATCAATCTAGTTCTGCTGGATGTGATGATGCCTATAATGGATGGAATTGAAGTGTGTGAACTTATTCGCAAAAACCCAGTCTATGATGACATCTTAATTTGTTTTCTCACTGCAAGAAACGAAGATTACAGTCAAGTTGCCGGATTAGATGCTGGAGCAGATGATTATATCGCCAAACCATTAAAACCAAAAGTACTCATTAGTAGAATTAATGCTTTACTGAGAAGGAATAGGGTAAAAGACCATAAGAACAAGAACAACAATGGTCTTGTTATAAATCGCGAAAAATATATAGTAACCTTAAAAGATGAGGTGATTCATTTACCACGAAAAGAATTTGAACTTCTAACACTTTTGAACGCCAAGCCCGGAATTGTTTTTGAAAGAGATGAAATTCTTTCTGCGGTTTGGGGAGACGGAATCGTAGTTGGTGATAGAACCATCGATGTACACATTAGAAAGTTGCGTGAGAAGTTAGGAGCGCATTATATTCAAACAGTTAAAGGTGTGGGTTACAGGTTTGTTGAGTTCGATGAAGAGTAGTTTCTCTAACTTTAAACCAATGTCTAAATCACTATTTACGACCGTAAATCGTATGTATTTAATCCATCATCACAATTTTATTTTTTAATATCTATTTTTAGTTTGATATTAATCAGAAGTCATTATTTTTGTCCCTCATTTTGTGCATCCTTTTTTTATATTTAATTGATTTTTAGAATGAAAGTAAAAACCATATACGTTATCGAAGACAATAAGTTTGGGAAGGCCATCGGAGAATGGGCTGAAGATAAACGTATTCAAGTGGTTCCAACTGCCCAGAAAAATAACGAGCTGAGCGAACTTATTGATGGAGTTGTTCTATTTCATGAAAATCACAACTTCTCCAGAGAAGATGATGAAACACAAGAGGTACTCGGAAAAGACAATAAATCGGTACACAAAGTGGATATCAACGGAACATTGGCAGCAACAAATTCTAACTTCAATATGTGGTTAGATAGAAACAGACCAAGTACTTTGTTGATTTTAGGAGACGATGAGATAGCGAAGAACCCAAATCTTCCTAACTTCTTAAAAGGAATTGAGAATTAATAACACTCATTCGTTTTTTTAAGTACTTCATTGATTTTACGAGGTTTTCCCTCATATTTCATCTTGATTGAATCCATTTTCTCAATGCATTCCATGTGTTTTGTATCGTTGTACCTTGATTCACTAATGCAATCGCAATAATCGGCCATTAAAGCATCTAATTCAGGATCTTCGCAGCTCGTATAAAGGAAAACAGACAATAAAGCAAGTACTGAAAAGTAAACTTTTTTAAGTCCGCCTTTCATTACTTAATTGCTTTTAGTGCATTTAACTTCATGTCTTTAATCATGCTCACCAATCCATTTGATCGTGTAGGAGATAAATGTTCCTGTAATCCTATTTCCTTGATGAAATTAAACTCAGAACGTGCTACATCGGCAGGAGATTCATTGTTTACAACACGAATCAACAAAGCGATAATTCCTTTGGTGATTATTGCATCTGAATCAGCAGAGTAATGCATTTTTCCATCTTTATACTCAGCATGTAACCAAACTTGTGATTGACAACCTTTTATCAAGCGGTCATCTGTTTTATACTGCTCATCTATAATTGGCAAATCTTTTCCTAAGTCAATAATATAAGCGTATTTGTCCATCCAATCATCGTAAACGGCAAATTCCTCTATTATATCTTGTTCTTTTTCTTGAATCGTCATATTGTTAATTTTTAAGCATTGGTATTATTCTCTCTAGTGCTGCAATAAACACGTCAATCTCATCTTTGGTGTTGTATAATGCGAAGGAAGCACGAATGGTTCCTGGAATGCAATACTGATCCATAATTGGTTGTGTACAATGGTGGCCTGTTCTAACAGCAATCCCCATTTTATCCAGTAATGTTCCAACATCATAAGGGTGTAATCCATCTATTAAAAATGAAATCACACTCGTTTTTTCTTTGGCTTGACCGTAAAACTTAATCCCTTCAATTTTTTGTAATTCCGAAGTTGCATAATCAAGTAATTCCTGTTCATGTTCGATCACCTTTTTCATGTCCAGTGAATTTAAGAACTCAAAAGCAGTTCCCAATCCAATTCCACCCGAAATATTGGGTGTTCCTGCTTCAAATTTATGAGGTAGAATATTATATGTCGTTTTTTCTAGCGTTACTTCTTTGATCATATCGCCACCACCTTGATAAGGCGGCATTTGATTTAAAATCTCTTCTTTCCCATACAGTACACCAATTCCTGTTGGACCAAATAGTTTATGTCCAGAAAAAGCATAGAAATCACAGTCTAAATCTTGTACATTTACTTGAATGTGTTGGATACTTTGAGCTCCATCAATTAAAACCTTCGCTCCAACAGCATGTGCCTTTTTAATGATATATTCCACATCATTTACCGTTCCCAATGAATTAGAAATATGCGTTACAGCAACGAGTTTTGTTTTTGAAGAGAGTAAACTATCGTAAGTATCGAGAATTAAATCCCCTTTTTCATCTATTGGAATAACACGTAGTTTACAAGCTTTACGTTCACAAAGCATCTGCCAAGGAACTATGTTTGAATGGTGCTCCATTGCTGAGATAATGATTTCATCTCCCGGATTAAGCAATTCCCCAAAAGAATAAGCAACGAGGTTAATACTGTCTGTTGTTCCTTTTGTAAATATGATTTCGTAATTTTCTTTGGCTCCAATATATTTTTGGATCGTGTTACGTGCATTTTCATAAGCTGTTGTTGCTTCCTGACTCAATGTATGTACACCACGATGAATGTTAGCATTCTCTTTTGAATAATAATCAGAAATACGGCGAATTACAGACAAAGGCTTTTGAGTCGTTGCTCCATTGTCAAAATAAACCAACGGTTTCCCGTGAATTTTCTCTGCTAAAATTGGAAATTGAGAACGTATTGCATGAATGTCCATAACTATTGTTTTGATTACTTACAAAGGTACAAAGCTATCTTTAGAAAAAACACCTTTCAGTCCGATATTCTTTAAAACGCTGTTTATATGTGACTTTTGTTTTGGGCGTGTCCCAAACTATTCTTTATCTTTTGTAACGCGAGTTTTTAACGTCTGGCTTTAAAAAGAATGTCTGGGTCGGGTTATCCGTTATATCTCTGCCGAAAACGGCAGAGGATGCCACTGCTACCCCTCACGCAAAAGAGAAAACTAAGAATACTCCTTCAAAAAAGTTCATTAAAAAAAGCTAATATTTTAATTCAGACAGTTAAATAGTCATATATTTAATGAAATCTAATAACTGTAAACTAAAATTTAATACTATGAAAAAGATGTTTATGTATGCTACTGCTTTCACAATGACGTTTGCGATTGCCTCTTGTGGCTCAGACACAGTTGAATCTGAAGTGGGTGATGTAAAAGACGCTATGGAAGAAACTGGAGAAGAAATTAAAGAAGCTGGTGAAAAAGTAGGCGAAGAAATCCAAGATAAATCAGAAGAAGTAAAAGAAAACGTAAAGGAAACAACTGATGAAGTCAAAAAGGATATCGAAAAAGGAGCTGAAAAAGTCAAAGAAAAAGCAAAAGAAACAGAAGTAAAAGTCGAAAAGAAAATGGAAGAACACCCAAAGGCAGTAGAACCTGTAAAAATGAAGGAAATGAAGGAGATGTAAGGCTTCGAAATTTACATTAAAAAAAAAGTAGATGTCTCAAAAGTCGTTTTTGTAATAGACATCTACTTTTTTAAAACTTATTTTTCGTCTTCGTATTTCTTTTTATATTTCTCGTAGAGATCGGTTTGAAGGTTGGTCAACAATATGAACTTACCGTGAATCATTCCTAAAGTTAAATTGTTAGTTCGCATATCTAAGGCATTTCCTTTGCTTACAAACAAAGTAGCCTTCTTCCCCACCTCAATACTTCCGGTGATTTTATCGATACCTAAAATTTTAGCAGTGTTTAGCGTAACTGCTGAAATAGCTTGTTCTTCCGTTAAGCCATAAGCCATTGCTGTCCCTGCCAAAAAAGGAATATTCCTTGTATTCATGGTTTCCATACCTCCAGAGTTTTGAATACAGAACAATATTCCCGCTTCTTGAAGTAAAGCCGGTAAACGATAAGGTAAATCAATTGGATCATCTTCATTTTCTGGCAGTGTATGCCCACCTTTTAAAATGATTGGAATCTCTGCATCCTTCAATTGATCAGCAACTTTATATGCATCATATCCACCAACAATTACAGGGAAATTAATTTTCAAATCTCGTTTGAAATCGATAATATCCAGTAATGCACGTAACTGGTTGGCATGAATGTATAATCTTTTTTCACCAGTAAAAAGACCACGCATTGCTTCAAATCGCGCATCATAGCTCTCATTTGCTTTACTATAAGCTAATGCTGCTTCGAAAAAATCACGAATTTCTATTAGTTGAGCACTATAGTCATCGTTTGATTTTTTAGGCGCTGGTTCAGCCCACCAACCCCCACCTTTTACAGTGGAAGGCCAGTTTAAATGAATTCCATCATCTTTTTTAACAGCGGCGTCTTCCCAGTTCCATGCTTCTAATTTCATAATGGAAGAGCTTCCGGAAATTATACCTCCTTGTGGTGTTGCTTGAGTGTACAAAACGCCATTTGTTTTCACCGTTGTGCTTACTTCAGACTCGGCATTAAAAGCAATCAATGCACGAATGTGGGGGTTAAATGTTCCAACTTCCTTAAAATCTCGGGTAGCCCTAACAGCATCTACTTCTGTTAGACCTAGAGTGGAATTCGGCGCAAAGAATCCAGGGTATAATTCCTGATCTTTTAAGTCAATTATGGTATCCCATTTACTTTTGTCAATAGTGTAGGTAAGTGCATTTTCTACCAGAATAATGTTTTCACCCTCTATTCCAACCAAACCTTGATTGATAACCTTTCCGTTGCCCACATGTACTTTCGCTTTTGAAAGTAATATGCGGTTTTGTGCATTTCCTACCAATCCAATAAAAACGGTAAGGATAAGTGTTGTAAATAAATTAATTGCTTTCATTTCTTAATCAATTGAATCTTCAATAGTGTCACAATGCCAATGCTTTTCTTTCTTTTTCACAAAGGGTTTTTTAGCTTCTCCTGCCTTGTTGGCAGCCAACATCTTGCTGATTATTCTCGCTTTCTCTTTTTGAATGCGAATAGCATGGTCAACACTTTTACTGTCATCATAAAGTAATTCTCCGTCAACAAATGTTTTTAAAACTCTTGCTTCAATGCTTAAAGGATGAGTTGACCAAATAACAACATCTGCATCCTTACCCTTTTTTAAACTCCCTAATCTGTCTTCCAAATGCATTAGCTTGGCAGGATTAAGTGTTACCATTTTCCAAGCATCTTCTTCCGACATTCCTCCGTATTTTACTGATTTTGCAGCTTCTTGATTTAACCTTCTGCCCATTTCTGCATCATCAGAGTTGATTGCCACAACCACACCTTGTTCTTGCATTAAGTTGGCATTATGAGGAATTGCATCCTTCACTTCGAATTTATACGCCCACCAATCTGCGAATGTACTCCCACCAGCTCCATGTTCCACCATTTTATCAGCCAATTTGTATCCTTCAAGAATGTGGGTAAATGTATTGACTTTAAAGCCCATTGAATCTGCTACTTTCATCAGCATGTTAATTTCACTTTGAACATAACTGTGACAACTGATGAAACGTTCTCCATTCTTAATTTCCCAAACAGCTTCCAATTCTAAATCTATTGCAGGAGCACTGATGTTTTTTCTTTCTGCTTGTTTTGGAGACAATTCAGTGTATTCCTTCCATTTTCGTTTGTATTCTTCTGCGCGAATAAATGCATCATAGAAAACTTGTTCAACTCCCATTCTTGTCTGTGGAAACCGTTCTGTTTGAAAGTCACCCCAATTGCTTTGTTTTACATTTTCTCCCAAAGCAAACTTGATGAATTTTGGAGCGTCAGGTATCAACATTTTATCTGGTGAGTACCCCCATTTCAATTTAATAATTGCAGATTGACCCCCGATTGGATTTGCAGATCCGTGCAGAAGTTGAGAAGTTGTAACTCCACCAGAAAGTTGACGGTAAATATTGATGTCATCATTTCTCACCACATCAGCAATGCTTACTTCGGCAGAAACAGCTTGACCACTTTCATTTACTCCTTTTGAAATTGCAATATGTGAATGTTCATCAATAATTCCTGAGGTAATATGCAATCCTTTACAATCTATTTCAATCGCATTCAATGGAATCCCAAATGTGCCTGTACCTACAAAGTCTATTTTTCCATTCTTTAAAATAACGGTACCTTCTTTTATTATTCCTGTAGTTTCATTTGTCCATAAAGTTGCATTTCTCAATACATAAGTTTCTTTTTTCGGAAGGGAGTCAAAACCATAAGCCATGTTTGGAAACCAAACATTACCTATAGAACTCGTGTCTACAACTACAAGGTGTTTATTGAGTTGACCTTCGTCCTTTTCTTTAAATTTAGAAAGTTGAATCCCAGCCCATTTTACCCAACGTCCATCGGGCATTTGTCCTTGACCTAAAAAAGCATCTATTTTCGGACTAAAATTTCCATGAAGTGTAAGTACCCCTTTATAGTTATCATCATCCACATCAAAATGAATAACAGCATCTCTAAAATCAACTTTTACACCTGCCGTAACGGTCACTGTATCAATGGTTTTTTCCACAGGAGTAGTGGTAGAGTCTACTTTTGTCTTATAAGTTAATACTGATCCTGTCGGCTTTTCTGGTGTGCCTTTAATATCAATAACATAAGACGATTCTGGTAGACTGATGCGGTACTTACCACGAATATCAATTTCCGCTTTTTCTTTAATGATGTGTTTTTTACCAAGCGACCAAGCTTCTTCAAGAACTGCATTCTTCATTTCAAAAGGATCTTTATCAAAGACAGAAAAACTTGCAATTTTCCCCTCTTCTAAAGTCCCTAATTGGTCACTCATGTTAAATAATTCAGCAGGAATTGTTGTTAAAGCAGCCAATAGATCATCTCGAGAAAGTCCTCTTTCAATTATTTCATGAAAATGTTTCCAAAAATCCGCTGGTTTTTCATGTCCTTTTGAAGATAATGCGAAAGTCACATTGTTTTTCTTTAATAGATAAGGGTTTGAGGGAGCTAATTCCCATTCTTTTAGGTCTCCTAGTGGAATTTGACGCGCAACATATGGATCATTCACATCATAAGCATCTGGAAAGTTCATCGGTAAAATCATTGGGTTTTTCCAATCCTTAAACTGATTAATTTCTTCAAATTCGTTTCCTGCACCTAGAATAATGAAATTAAGATCAAATTCTTTTCCAATTTTATTGACTCTGAACACTTCAAGTTTATCATCAACTGCGAAAATTAATGGATGTTCGAATTGCTTATTCAAAGCATTCAAAGAAAGGTTTTCTGAACTTTTATCTTTGTTGTTGGCATAATACTGCGCATCGTAGAAAGCTTGACGCAATAGCGCAATTGAACCCATTTGTGAAGAAGGGTAGGTCTGCTTTGAGACTCCTTTATGAAAAGAAAAATAAGCAGCGCCATTTGATTTCAATAAGGCGTCCTTATGTTCTATATCACCCAAAGCGACAACTGCTCCGTTTCCGCGAGCAATTCCATCTTCAATATGTGTTACGGCAACTGAAAACCCCATTTTTTGAAGTAACTCAGAACCTTTTTTGTCGACTTTAAAATGTTGTGCTGCTTCAATTTCCGGATGTATCGCTTCATTCCAATAATAAGCACCAGATTTACTAGTTGCTAATTGTGGTTTAGGAGTCCATTTTTTCGCTTCTGCTTTAGGCAAACCTATTGATGAATAACTTTCAATAAAAGAAGGAACAATTGTTCTGCCCTCCATGTCAATAACTATTGCACCATCAGGGAATTTAACGAGCTTCCCAACGGCTTTTACTTTCCCATCTTGAACAACCAGTGATCCCTTTTTGATAATGTTATTTGGTCCAACAATGATTTTTGCATTGCGTAAAACATAAGCTGAAGCCTCAGATGTTTTGACACCATTGTTAGGAACAGGAAGTTGTCCAAAAGAAATTGTACTGATTATCGCGAAGATAAACGATAAAATTAGAGCTTTATTCATTGGTCTAAGAAGTTTTAAAGTTCGAAATTAATCATATTTAAGTAATGAATAAATTTATTGTTTGTTTTTCGGTATATTTGGACAAAAAAGGAGAGATGAAAGGATTAATAGCAGCACATTCAGGATTAAGATACATTGTTTTAGCATTGTTGTTAATTGCAATATTTAATGCAATTGCAAATTTGAAATCAAATAAGTATGAGAAAAAGGATAAGATGATTAACCTTTTCGCAATGATTTCACTTCATATTCAATTAGTTTTGGGATTAATTTTGTACTTTACAAGTGATCTTGTGAAGTTTTACAAAGGAATGATGGGGAATACCATTGATAGGTTCTTTACAGTTGAACACATTTTATTGATGTTGGTCGGAATAACCTTAATTACATTAGGACGTAAAAAAGCTGAAAAACAAACGGATCTAGGAAAACGTCATAAGTTGATATTGAGATATTATGGATTGGGATTAGTCATTATTTTTATCTCTATCCCATGGCCATTTATTTATCCTGTTATTGACGCTGGGTATTTCTAGTCAATAATGCATAAATAAATTATAAAGTAAAACAATCAGGTTTTTTAAAAACCGTAGAATAATTGAATGGAAGTAGGTAAATTAACAGAAGAACTTGAAGGGGAAAAAGCTGTCTTAGTTGGTATAATTGAACAAAACCAATCTGAAGAAGAAGCAATAGAACATATTGAAGAACTTGATTTTTTAGCAAGAACTGCAGGTGCAATAACCCAAAAGAAATTTTTACAAAAACTTCAGAAAGCTGATCCTAAGACTTTTTTAGGAACAGGAAAAATGGAAGAGGTAAGAGAATATGTTGTCAAAAATAAAATCGATATGGTGATTTTTGATGATGAGCTTTCACCTTCCCAGTTAAGAAATATTGAAAGAATACTAGAAGTTAAAATTCTTGATAGAAGCACGCTAATTCTAGATATTTTTGCTTCAAGAGCTCAGACAGCTAATGCCAGAACGCAAGTTCAATTGGCACAATACCAATATTTATTGCCGCGTTTAACTAAAATGTGGACTCACCTTGATAAGCAAAAGGGGGGAATTGGAATGCGTGGTCCTGGGGAGAGACAAATTGAGACTGACCGTAGAATTATCAAGGATAAAATTACTTTACTAAAGAAAAAGCTTAAAGAAATTGACAAGCAAACTTCGATTCAACGTGGTAATAGAGGTCAATTGGTTAGGGTTGCATTGGTTGGATATACCAACGTAGGGAAAAGCACCATCATGAACGCATTAAGTAAGTCAGAAGTTTTTGCGGAAGACAAACTGTTTGCTACTTTAGACACAACTGTACGAAAAGTAGTAATTGATAATCTTCCTTTTTTATTGACAGACACTGTTGGTTTTATTAGAAAATTACCGCATCAATTGGTGGAGTCTTTTAAATCAACACTTGATGAAGTTCGTGAAGCTGATTTGTTAATTCATGTTGTGGACGTTTCTCATCCAAATTTTGAAGACCATTACAAAGTGGTGAATGAAACATTAGCTGAAATTGACAAGACTGATAAACCTACTATTGTTGTATTTAATAAAATTGATGCTTATCAGTTTATAGAGCAAGATGAGGATGATTTATCTCCTAAAACGAGTGAGAATTACTCCCTCGAAGAATTGAAAAAACAATGGATGGCTAAAATGGACAATAACAAATGTGTCTTTATCTCAGCTGAAAATAAAACGAATTTTGACGAATTGAAGCACGTTATTTACGAAGAAGTGAAAACAATATTCCAGATCCGTTATCCTTACAACAATCTTTTGTACAAAGACAATTACGAATAATCAATTACGAATAAACAATTACGAATTACGAATTGGGGAAGGTCATAATTCATAAATAACCCATTCCTAATTATTTATTAAACCATTACAAATTGATGATCTTTTAATAAAGCACGGAGTGCTGGGTCAGGACCTAAAAACTGTTCTCCAAATCGATCCATTTCCTCTTTTGTTTCTAAAGAAAGATTTTCTTGAATTTCTTCGATATAACTTTGACCAATAACAAAAGGTGTCATGTGAGGAAGTATTTTTCCTCCTTGAAATTGACCGACAATATGGTATTCATCATTTAACTTAACCTCTTCATCAGAGAATAAACAAGAAGATTTCCAGTCTTTACGCCAATCTGTTTCCCACATTTTATGACGTTTCTCAAAGAAAGATTGTCCTCCCATCATTTTCATTAAATAGGCTCGGGATTCTTTGCTCATCTTTTCAGACTGCTTTTCAGCACAAGGCATACAAATCGCAACTTCAAAAAGGGTTACATCTTTTCCTTCGTCGACTCTTTTGAATGCTTTTTCAATAGAATATGGTACTTCTCCATTGCTGAGATCACGATCACAAACTTTACATGCTGTAAAAGGTGTGTCGTCACTATCAGAATGAAAATCTTTGGGAATCTCTAAATCCATAATTGTTTTCTAAGCGTTAAAAGTAATATTGAAGGCTTTATTTATTTTTTTCAATTGATTCAAGGTATTTTTTAAGATTTTGCTCATCTTTTTTATCTAGAATTAACAATCTATCCCCAGATTCTACCACAATTTGATTTTCTAGCCCTTGGATGATGGCGTGTCTGTTATTGGGTAAGTTAATTAAGCAATTGGTAGAATTAAATACATGAGTATTTTCTCCTTTGATGCTATTTCCATTTACATCTTTCTCTAAATGATCAAACAAACTTCCCCAAGTACCTAGATCACTCCAGTCAAAATCTGCAAGAATAACATCAACATTTTTCGCGTTTTCCATTACCGCAAAATCAATAGAAATACTTTCACATTTACGGAAGGCATTGTTTACATACTCATACTCACCTGGAGTATTGTATATTTCAAAATTGTCGCAAAACAACTCATGTAAATCTGGCTTGAATTTTCTTAATGCTTTTAAGATGGTCTTTGCTTTCCAAATGAATATCCCTGAATTCCAGTAATAGTCACCGCTTTTTAGGAAAATTTCTGCCATTTCACGATTAGGCTTTTCAGTAAACTGTTTAACCTTAGATATTTGTCCCGGCATTAAGTCGCCATCTTGATGAAATTGAATATACCCATATCCAGTATCAGGTCGGGTAGGCTTTATCCCTAAAGTCAGTATTCTATCCTCCTTTTCAGCTCGTTTAATTGCCGTATTTATGATTTTAACAAATTTATCCTCCTTTAAAATCAAATGATCTGAAGGTGCTACAATCAAATTGGCATTATGGTTTAAGGCATATATTTTTGCTGCTGCATAAGCAATACAAGGTGCTGTGTTTTTTCGTTCTGGCTCAGTTAATATTTGACCCGAGTTTAAAGCTGGTAATTGTGACTTTACTAATTCAACATAATGCTCATTTGTTACAATGTAAATGTTCTCTTTAGGAACAACATTGCATAAACGTTCATAGGTTAATTGAATTAATGTTTTACCAATTCCCAAGACATCTAGGAATTGTTTTGGACACTCTTCAATAGACATTGGCCAGAATCGGCTTCCAACCCCACCAGCCATAATTACTGCGTAATTATCTTCTCTCATGCTTTTTCATTTATAGGCTCAACCTCAGCCAAACGATTGACGAGATAATGCTTTCCTGTATTAATTTCCTTACAAAGATATCTTCTTCTGCGTAAAATACCACGTTGATAGGTGTTTTTACCCAAACGAAAGTACTGATTATTCCCTAAATTTTCCAATAATACAACTGATTCATCTATTTCGTTGTGCATTTTCAATGCTCTTGTAAGATGAATATCAGTACAGCTTGAGGCTTTTAAGTTTTGTAAACTGAGTTTTAAAGCCGCTTCAATTTCTAATGGAAGTTCGTTTTTCTCTAAAACAGGAATCAACAAACGTTTAAATTCACTCTTCCATTCAGCACCATGTGCTTTAACATGTCCACCATATTTGATATAAGTCGTCATATGCGCAAACTCATGAATAGTTGTAATTAAAAACGCATATGGATTCAAATCTCCATTAATAGAAATTCGGTGTGGTTCACCTTTATAAGGCGGACGATAATCTCCTGCTTTGGTTTTTCGAGGTTTGCTAATTCTAAATGCAAGTTTTTCTGAAAACATCAATTCCATGACATAAGGAATATATTCCTCTGGCATATACTTTTTTAGAGCATCAGAAATTCTTTCTTTTTTTGTTTTCACAATACAAATGTAGTTATATCATTAATTTTTATCGAATAATTCGTTGAGATTAAGAATAAGCTATTAATTTAGCATAACGAATGAGTTATATAATAAGCATAGGGAAATATGTCGGTATGATAAGACAGGTGTTCACTCGACCAGAGCGCCTAAAAATCTATTATACACGTACACTGTCTGAGATTGAAACCATTGGAATTAATTCTGCAGGAATTGTTGCAATTCTTTCTATATTTATGGGTGCGGTAATTTCATTACAAACCGCCTCCAACATGGATAGTCCGCTGTTGCCCAAATACACTATCGGTTACATTACCCGATCAAGTACAATTTTGGAGTTCTCGCCAACAATTATTTCCCTGATTTTAGCGGGTAAAGTCGGGTCTAACATTGCTTCCGAAATCGGGACAATGAGAGTAACTGAACAAATCGACGCATTGGAGATTATGGGGGTGAATTCACTGTCTTTTCTTGTGCTTCCTAAAGTTATTGCAGCCGTGTTTTTCTTCCCTTTCTTGATTATTTTTTCAATGGGATTGAGTATCATCGGTGGTTATTATGCGGTTACGCTTTCTGGTTTAACTTCACATGAAGAGTTTGTTTATGGAATTCGCGCATTCTTTAAGGTAAGTGATATTTCATACGCATTGATTAAAACCTGTGTTTTCGCTTTCATTATTGTTACTATTTCATCATACTACGGATATTTCACAAAAGGTGGTGCCCTTGATGTCGGAAGGTCTTCTACACAAGCAGTTGTTTGGAGTAGTATAGTTATTCTTTTGACAAACTTTGTTCTGACGCAATTAATACTGATGTAATGATTGAAGTAAAGAACATAAATAAATCCTTTGGGGAAAACCATGTCTTGCATGATTTCTCAGCAGAGTTTCAAGAAGGTCAAGTAAACTTAATTATTGGGCAATCTGGACAAGGAAAATCTGTACTAACAAAATGTATAGTTGGTTTAATGGAAGTAGATTCTGGAAGCGTATTGTACGACGGCAGAGACTTTTCTAAAATGAACAGAAAAGAAAGAAAAGACATCAGAAAAGAAATAGGAATGCTATTTCAAGGATCAGCTCTTTTTGATTCAATGACCGTAGAAGAGAACATTATGTTTCCGCTTAAGATGTTTACCAAGATGTCTAAAAAAGAAATGCTCGATCGTGCCAACTTTTGTTTAGACAGGGTGAATTTAGCAGGACAAAACAAGCTTTTGCCTGCAGAGTGTAGTGGAGGAATGCAGAAGAGAGTTGCCATTGCTAGAGCAATCTCCATGAATCCAAAATACCTTTTCTGTGATGAGCCTAACTCTGGACTTGATCCAAGTACTTCCATTTTAATAGATAATCTTATTCAAGAGATTACTTATGAATATGAAATGACAACAGTTGTAATTACCCACGATATGAATAGTGTAATTGAAATTGGAGATCACATTATTTTCATTCATACGGGTCGAAACTGGTGGCAAGGAACGAAAGAAGAAATCATCAAAACAGACAATAAAGAAATCAATGATTTTGTTTATGCTTCTAAGTTTATGAAGAGCTTAAAAGGTAAACTTGCTTAATATTTTTAATCATGAAAATTTATCACAATCCACGCTGCTCAAAAAGCAGAAGTGCTTTACAATTATTAGAAGACAAAGGCCTTGAAGTTGAAATTGTAAAGTACCTTGAAGACACACCAAGTAAGAGTGAATTGAAAGATTTACTTAAAAAACTGGGCCTTAAAGCGGAGGAAATAGTGCGAAAAGGAGAAAATGATTATAAAGAAAACTTCAAAGGGAAAATTTTATCTGAAGATGAATGGATTGCTGCTTTTATTAGATACCCAAAATTGATTGAACGTCCGATTTTTGTAAAAGGAGACAAAGCTGTGGTTGGAAGACCTCCAGAGAATGTGTTGAGTTTACTTTAAGAACAAAATAACTGCTATTTAAGATGAAAAAACTCTCTATTTTAATTCCTGTCTACAACGAGGAGAATACTGTTCTAGAACTACTAGAAAAGGTTATTGAGGTTGAGCTTATTGGGAATGTTCAAAAGGAGATAATCATTGTTAATGATGCGTCTACTGATCAAACAAAAAACAATATTCAAATTTTAATTGATCAAAACCCCAATCAAGATATTCATTTTTTTTCAAAAGAGAAAAATGAAGGAAAAGGCTCGGCAATATCCATGGCTATCAAAAAATGTACAGGTGATTATTTAGTGTTTCAAGATGCTGATTTAGAACTCGACCCTCAAGATATTAACCTATTGATAAAGCCGGTTTTAATGGCGGATGCAGATGCAGTATTTGGATCTCGTTTTACTGGAACACATCCCCGTCGAATCTTATTCTTTTGGCATTCTGCAGGTAACGGTATTCTTACATTTCTTTCAAATATTTTTAACAACCTTTCTTTAACTGATATGGCGACTTGCTATAAATTGATTCGAACATCTATAGCAAAAGAAATAGTTATTAAAGAGAAAAGATTCGGTATGGATCCTGAAATAACAGCCAAACTTGCTCGAGTTCCTGAAATAAGGATTTATGAAGTTGGTATTTCATATTATGCTAGAACTTTTAACGAGGGTAAAAAAATAGGTTGGAAAGATGGATTTAGAGCCATATGGTGCATTGTTAAATATCGTTTTTTTAATTAAATGAATTTTCAGAAATTAAAAAAGAAAATCCCACTTATTGCTTTTGCGCTATTAACTTTTGTGTTGATATGGCAAAACATTAATCAATCACCATGGAGAGAGAAAAATATACTCCAATCTGATGTTGACATTTACTATACCTACTTACCAGCAGCTTTTATTAATAAGGACCCGTTTTTTGAGCTACAAGACCCTATAAAAACCACTAAATATAGAATACATGAAACGCCTATTGGAAGAAATGCTGTGAAAACCAGTATGGGAGTAGCTATAATGGACCTTCCGTTTTTCCTTTTAGGGCACTTGTATGCTAATTTTGATGATGAATATAAGGCTGATGGTTATTCAGAACCTTATCAGCTTGCAATATCATTTTCATCTGTGTTTTATACAATAATGGGTCTTCTTTTCCTCTGGCTATTTTTGAAAAATACATTCTCAAGATTAGCCAGTATACTTACGATTCTGTTTATTGGTTTAGGAACGAATTTGTATTTCTATGCTTTTTATGAAACCGGTTTATCACATCCAATTTCTTTCTTTTTACTTTCTTCCCTTTTGTATATGGTTCAAAATTGGTTGAATCGTAAAACTGTATTGACAAGTTTTTTAATTGGTGTCGTTTTAGGTTTAATTGTACTTGTTCGACCGATTAATATACTTTTTATTCTACCGATAATAATTCTCTTTAAGGATCAAGAATTAAATTGGCGCGCTTATTTAAAAAATCTATTCTTACCCATTTCATACCTTTTAGTAGTTGTTTTAGGAGGAATAATACTCTTTTTACCGCAATTTATCTTCTGGAAAATCCAAACAGGGAATATCTTATATTATACTTACGGTGATGAAGGTTTTTTCTGGTCGAATCCTCATATTTTGGAGGGTTTATTTTCTTTTAGAAAAGGATGGTTTATTTATACTCCATTGATGTTCTTTGCACTATTTGGGATTGTACGTTTGTATAAAATTCAAAAAATGTATTTTTGGGCTATTACCATCTTTTTACCGATTTTCATTTATGTAACATTTAGTTGGTGGTGTTGGTGGTATGGTGGTGGTTTTGGAGCTCGAACTTTAGTTGATATTCTTCCCTTTATGGCTTTGCCTTTAGCGAGCTTAATTGAATGGATCATTTCAAATAAACGCCGTTCCCTTCTTTTGCTGATTCCTTTTTACTTGGTTTATCTTAATTTATATCAATCATGGCAGTATTCACGTAATATAATACACTATGATTCTATGACTTATGAAGGTTATAAAACGGTGTTTTTAAAACATTACCCACCTGATAAATATTGGCAAAAACTAAGAATTCCAGATTATGAAAACGCCAAAAAGTATGGGGTTGAAAAAGTATCTATACCACTAGTCATTGATGAATCGAATAAGATAGAATAAGAAAAGGAGCTTTTATTTAATAATGGAGCTACTTTAGAATTCTTTCACTTCAAAAGGATTGAAGTTTCCTAATCCTTCAACTTCCTTAATGGTGTTTTTCTCGACACGTAAAACCCTACCCGGGAATTTATCTACTAATCCCATATCATGAGTAGCCATTAAAAGAGCTGTTCCTTCTTTAGCAATTGCATGGAGTAAATTCATAATTGCAGCTGAAGTTTCAGGGTCTAGATTTCCAGTAGGCTCATCTGCTAAAATCAACTCTGGATTATTTAAGAGTGCCCTGGCAATTGAAACCCTTTGTTGCTCTCCACCAGAAAGTTCATGTGGCATTTTGTAAGCCTTTTCTTCAATGCCAACCATGCGTAAAACCTCAAGTCCACGTTGCTCCATCACAGATTTCTTTTTCCAACCTGTGGCCTTCATGACAAAGAATAAATTATTCATTACTGAACGATCCGTAAGCAATTGAAAATCTTGAAATACAATTCCAATTTTTCTACGTAACAATGGAATTTCTCTTTTCTTTAGCTTATTGAGGTCAAATCCTACAACTTCTCCTTCACCATCAACAAGTCGTAAATCAGCATAAAGTGTTTTAAGAAAACTACTCTTTCCAGAACCTGTTTTACCAATTAGGTAGACAAATTCTTTAGCAGAAATCGTTACATTGATATCTTGCAAAACAGTTATCTTTTTCTGTTCAACTCTACCTTGAATTATATTGATTACCTTTTCCACAGTTATTTGATTTGTACAAAGATGAACAAAATAATAAAAGAAATTAGTGCTTGTAAATAACAATCTTAACAGATTTGCGTTTAAAACTTTTCATGGGAGTGATTTTTCCCACGAGTTTCCTCCTTATTTTTAAGCTTTAAAGTAAATATTTTATTAAAGTCGTACGATGATTACACCACGTAGTTTTATTTTTCTTCTCTCAGTTCTCCTGACAACAGTTGTTTGGGGACAATCTTCTGAAAAGTACAGTGGAGAATATGCGAATTTCTATAGGGCAGAAGAATTGTTTGAAAAAGAACAATACAGTGCTGCACGTGAAGTTTTTGTGGAGTTTTTAAATGAATTTGATAAGCGCCAAGACCCACAATATATCAAAGCGCGATATTATCTTGGAATTTCTGCTTTAGAATTGTACAACAGTGATGCAGTAAAGATCCTTATGGAATTCAACAATGAATATCCAGAAAGTATTTATAAAAATGGTATTTACTTTAAGATTGGGGAACATTTTTATCAAAGAAAGAAATATGACGATGCACGGGAATGGTTAGATAAAACAGACCCAACTGAAATTGATACCGCTGATATTGCTGCCTACCATTTCAAATTAGGATATTCTAATTTTCAATTAGGTGATTATAGTATCGCTAGGAATGAGTTTTATGATATAAAAGATGGTAAATCAAGCTTTAGCGCACCGGCTTTGTATTACTATTCACACATCGCATATAAGAACGAAACATATCAAGAAGCATTAGATGGATTTTTAGTGTTAAGAGAAGACCCTGTCTTTAAAGAAGAGGTTCCATATTATATTACTCAAATTTATTATTTACTGGGGGATTACGAAAAAGTTACCGAGTTCGCTCCAGAATACAATGCGGACGGTGAAGGAATTGCAGGTAATTCTGCCGAGATGAACCTGTTGATTGGAGATGCTTACTATAAAGTTGAGAAATATGACGAAGCTGTAGCTTACCTTGAAAATTACAACAAAAGAAAGCAGACTACACGTGAACAAGATTATGCATTGGCTTACGCTTACTTTAAAAGTCAACAATATGAAGACGCCATAAAGATGTTTGACCGTGTTTCACGAACAGAAGATAAACTAGGTCAAGTTTCTTTCTACCATATTGCACAAGCTTATATGTACAAGGAAGAATTGAATTATGCACGTACAGCTTTCAAATCAGCATCAGATCTAGCTTTTGATCCAGAAGTACAAGAAGATGCATTGTATAATTACGCAGTATTGTCTTATCGCTTAGATTACAATCCTTACAATGAAGCAATTTTAGCTTTCGAATTATTCTTGACTGAATATCCAAACTCAAATCGAAAAGAAGATGTTTATAGTTATTTGGTAAATGTGTATTCTAGTACTAAGAATTATGCAGAAGCACTAAAATCACTGGAACGAATTCCTAGTTTAAACATAAAGTTAAAAACGGCCTACCAAGTTGTATCTTACAACATGGGAATAGAAAAATATGAACGAGGAGATTACCGAGGAAGTGTTCAAGCTTTGAAAGGTGTTTCAAAGTATGATGTCGATCCAATGATTACTGGTAAAGCGAAGTTTTGGAAGGCTGATGCTCATTTTATGTTGAAAGAATGGAGCTTGTCAATTCAAGAGTTTAGAGCCTTTTTAATTGTTCCAGGGATGAACGACTTGGAATTGAAAGAATCAGCTTATTACAATATCGCTTATGCTTATTTTATTCAAAAAGATTGGGTTCAAGCCATTCAAGCGTTTAGAACTTTTACACAATTAAACAATATTCAAGATGAATCTAAATTAGCTGATGCTTATGCTAGAATTGGAGATTGTTATTATACAAAGGACCAACCTGATTTCCAAAGTTCAGCTTTGAATTATGAGAAATCTTTGACATATCAAGGCGCGCAAAAAGACAAATTGCTTTATTCATTATCTAAAGTTTATAAATTAACTCCTGGTAAACGAGATGAGCAAATTTCCACATTGAAGAAAATCATAAAAGACCATCCTAACTCTTCATTTGTTATTCCTGCCATCTTTGATATTGCTATGGGATACAAAAACAATGGGAATTACACTGATGCACTAACGAATTTTGATAAGATTGTTCGTGATTATCCAAACAATATTTTAGTTAAAGACGCCTTAATTGAAATTGCAGATGTGAAGTTTAAACAAAAGCATTATCAAGAGTCTGAAAGTTACTTTAGACGTGTTTTAAGTGAGTATACCTTAGATGATGCTACTTGTAAACGTGCAACTCAAGGAATTGTGGATGTTTACCGTGTAACGCGTCGTCAGGATGAAATTGTAAGTTTAGGAAAGGAATATGCTTGTGCGGACATCTCTGAAGATGATGAAGAAATTTTCTTCTATGAAACAGCAAGTGAATTGTACATGAGTGAAAATTATGAAGAAGCAATTCCTGAAATCAACAAGTATTTGAAGCGCTATCCAAACGGTAGATTTTCAGTTCAATTGTTAAGTTACTTAGCGGATATTTATTATCAAGATGGTGATGAAGAAAAAGCTGTAACTTATTACGAGAATATTATCAATCGTCCAAATTCTGCTTACACTGAAGAAGCTTTGGTTCGTGCATCAAAATTGTTGTACAATAGCGAGCAGTATAGTCGTGCATTACCACATTATGAAAAGCTTGAAACTTTAGCTTCTAAAGCACAAATCATTTTCAATACCCGAGTGGGATTAATGAGAACAAACTTCCTGCTAAAGAATTATGATAAGGCAGCAGCAGCAGCTAATAAAGTTTTGAAAGACGAATTACTCGATGATGAGACGATTCGTGTTGAAGGGAACTATATTGCTGGAATGTCTTTCTTTGAGATTACAGAATACCAGAGTGCTATTGAGTTTTTACGTTGGACAGCCGATAAAACGGGACAAGTAAGAGGAACTGAAGCGCTTTATACTTTAACGAAGTCGTATTTTTACTTGGAGAATTATACCCAGGCAGAAAAACTACACAATGAATTATTAAAAAGAAAACCAGCTTATGATTACTGGATTGCTAAATCACTAATTCTTCAAGGAAGAGTGTTTATGGTGACGGATAATCTTTTTCAGGCTGAAAAAACGCTTGATTTAGTGTTGAAGAATTATCCAAATCAAGAGGATGGTGTTTTACAAGAGGCGGAAAAAGTGATGTCAGAATTGATGCAACTTAAAAATTCCCCGAAAGATGTGGAAGACAAAACAAATCGAATGATTGATATAAATGATGGAGGCAATGAATAAATACATAGTTTTATTTTTGAGCATAACTTGCTTCTTTCCTGCTTTTGGACAAAAAGGAGGAGACGTTGAAGTAGTAACGGATTCAGATCGTTCGATTGCTCCTGCATCAAGAATTTTTACGCGACCACAAATGATTGATACATCGATTACTTCACCAGTAGTAGATTATCCTTTATTGGTTCTGCAAGAAGAAACTTCTTTTGAAGTAGATGGAATTGAACCAGCAAATATTCGTCACCGTCCACAATTGTCTCAATTGTACAATGGTTATGCGAAAATTGGTGGAGGTAGCCGATTAATGGGCCTTGGGGAAGTATATTATAATTCTGTTCGTTCTCGAAAATACAATTGGGGAATTCACGCAAAACACCATTCTGAATGGGGACAAATTAGTGATTACGCCCCTTCTCAATATGACAACACAGCCATCAAAGCCTTTGGAAAGGTAGAAGAAAGCCGTTATTCATACGGAGGTGGAGTTAACTACCGCAATCAAGGTTTACATTATTATGGTTTCAACAATCCTGATGCGGATAGAGACAGTATTAAACAACGGTATCAGTCTTTTGGTTTTAATGCATTTTATGATTCGCATAAAAAAGATTCTGCAATGTTGAATTATAGAATTGGTTTAGAATATGATAATTTTAATGACAGAAAACCCAAAGAAGACAGTTTAAAAGATTGGAGAGGTCGTGAGAATTTTGTTGGTGTAAAAACAGCTTGGCAATACAATACCAGTTCAAATATCTTACTGTCTAATCTTCGTGCTGATTTAGATATTAGTTATAATGATTACCGATATGGAATTGCTGACACTTCCCTTAATATTTTAGACACAGGTATTGTTTCAAAAAATACAATAATTCAATTGCGACCTGTAACGAGTTTTTACGGAATGAATGAAAAACTTCAATTTAAAGTTGGAGGGGAGTTTGCGCTAGATTTCCATGACAAAACCCGAGCTAGTTTATATCCAATTGCAGAGGTTCGCTATTCATTGTTCAATGATATATTCATTCCTTATGCCGGAATTGAAGGTGGATTGAAACAACAACGTTTCGAGCATTTAGCAAATGAGAATGAATTTATTGGATCTAATCATGAAATCAAAAACGAAAGTAGATATGAGTTTTACTTTGGAATAAAAGGGACCTTATCTTCTCGTATTAGTTTCAACGCCAGTGCAGCATTTTCTAATTTGAGAAATCATGCGCTATTTATCAACGATACAATTTATTCGTCTGGAAATCAATTCAGAGTAGAGTACGACACCATTTCAATGACGACGATTTCTGCAAGCATGTCTTATCAACAAAATGAAAAACTAAAAATAGATGTAATTGGTCGTTTCAATACTTACGAAGCGAAGAACAATCCTTACGCTTGGAACAAGCCACAACTAGAGTTAATCACTAGAGGAACTTACAATATTGCAGATAAATTAATCGCACGCATTGATTTCACTTTAGAAACTGGCCGTTATGCAAGAGCATTTGACCCTACAATGGAAGGGGTGAAATTACAAGATGGTATCTACTTTAAGAAATTAGGCGTACTTGCAGATGCGAATTTAGGAGTAGAATTTAGGTATTCAAAACGCCTCTCTATTTTCACAAACTTCAATAATATTGCTGCACAAAACTACCAAAGATGGTTCGATTATCCAGTGAATGCATTTCAGTTTATGGCAGGATTGACGTTTAGGTTTTAAGCGAGAGAATATTGAGTAGTTAATTGTTTTAACTTCTTCCATTGTCTGCTTTGAATTATCTCTTAAACAAATAGGTAGCCGCAGTAACAATTGTAAATTAATTCTTATATTGAACCTATGTGTCTTATTGCTTTTGCATATAAAGTTTCTCCAAAATATCCATTAATTCTCATTGCAAATCGAGATGAGTTTTATGATCGTCCAACACAAAAGGCCCACTACTGGGGTGGAGAAGGTCAGACAGAAATTCTTGCTGGAAAAGATTTGAAGGCAGGCGGTACATGGATGGGAGTTGGTAAAAACGGAAAATGGGCTGCCGTAACCAATTATAGAGATCTTGAAAACATTAAGGAGAACGCGCTCACACGAGGAGACTTCGTGCCTCAGTTTATAAAATCTAAAGCTTCAGGTAGTCAATATCTTTTAGAATTAAAGAAGGAAGCATCAAAATACAATGGGTTCAATTTATTGGTGGGAGATAGTAGTGGTGTTTTTCATTATTCTAATGTTTCTGATACAATCACTAAAATTCAACCAGGAGTTCATGGGGTAAGTAACGCATTGTTGAATACGCCATGGCCTAAATTGAATAAAGCCAAAGAGATGCTGG
>Ga0209075_1000273_pt1 | contig 48929 bp, 40 predicted proteins | sample Stecom2011_FD_187523 | JGI IMG/M metagenome (GOLD analysis project Ga0209075, IMG submission 187523) | Agricultural soil microbial communities from Utah to study Nitrogen management - Steer compost 2011 (SPAdes) (version 2) | ecosystem: Environmental > Terrestrial > Soil > Agricultural land...
CAAAACAGGCAGCTACCAAAAAGTTAAACGAAGCAAAAGCTGCTTTGGCAACTTTGAAAGGTGAAGCTATTTCCACTGCAGAAGAAGTAAAAAAAGAAGCTACAGACGCTGCGAATTCAGCAACAAAAAAAGCAACAGAAGCCGCTAAAAAAGCAGCTGATAAAGTTGAGCAAAGTGTTATCAAAGCTACAGACAATGTAACGAATGAATTGGAAGGTTCAAAAAAAGAGGTTCAAAAAAACATTGATAGAACTTTAAGTAAAGAAAAAGCTAAAGTTGAAGGCAGTATTATAAAAAGCAGCAACTAAGCGCTACCATACTAAATTCATAAAAAACACCAACTATTGTATCAAAAGTTTGGTGTTTTTTTTCACATTTTACCAACAACCTTTACAAAGAGTGTTACCTAGGAATAAAAAAACAGGTTGCTATTTTCAAGCAACCTGTTTTATTTTAAATTTGAAATGTTGTAGACTATCTAATTGATACTGTTTCGATATTTGACATATCAACTTTCATGCTTGTCAACTTACCTGAAGCTACTGGTTTCGCATCAACTCCTTTTCCTGAGTTTAATATAAAACCTTTCACACCATCCATGTAACCGTCATAGTTGATTTCAACAGTACCGGTTCCGTAAGTTGTAACGCTTTCATAGTTAATTTCGTCAGCATCCTCATCCCATACATTAATACCAAATGCAAAGCTTGTGATACCAGTACTTCCTAATTCTTGTCCGTTTTCATAAACCTGTGAATCTCTCAAATAGATATCATCTGATTCGTGAGGCCAAATTGCTGTGTTGTTAACTTCGTCAATCGGAACAAACAATCCGAAATCAACACCTGTAGTTGCGTTTTGCAACCAGTCGTTTCCATCATGTGAAGCAATAATCCAGCGCGAGCAGATAACATCACCTTGTCCGTCACCATCTAAATCAACGTCAAACACACGTATTTCGCTAGATTGATTAACAATTACTCCAGTAGTTGTTTGATCAATAGCATAATCTACACCTTCCCATGTAAAGAAGTGGTTTGTAGGCTGTGTATTGTCGTCTGTTCCTGGTGTATTGTCGTCTGTTCCTGGTGTATTGTCATCAGTACCTGGTGTATTGTCGTCATTTACTACTGGCGGCGTAGTTGAATCATCACTTCCACAAGATGTTACACTCATAGACCCTGCGGCAACAAATGCTATTGCTGCCAACGATAAAAAAATTCTTTTCATAATAGACTTATATTATTTTATTGTTAAATTATAAATGCTAAATTAGCTATATTTTTTTAATGGACAAGTTTTTTTTTATTTTTTTTCGTCGATTAAAAATTTTTAGTTTAAAATTCTTTCGGTCAATTCAATAATATGCCTTATTTTTGAACAGAAACTGAATTAAAAAACCAACTATTATGAGCGAACATTTTGAAAGCAACCCATTGATTGAGCGTTTGCCAAAACATTTAAAACAGTTCATTAAGCCTCAAAATTATGAAGAATACACCCCCATCAACCAAGCGGTGTGGCGCTATGTGATGCGCAAAAACGTGGATTACCTTTCACAAGTAGCACATGCTTCTTACTTAGACGGTCTAAAAAAAACCGGAATTTCCATCGAATCCATTCCAAGTATGTACGGCATGAATCGGATTCTCAAGGAAATCGGATGGGCAGCAGTCGCAGTTGACGGTTTCATACCACCAAATGCTTTCATGGAGTTTCAAGCATATAATGTATTGGTGATTGCTTCGGACATACGTCAATTAGAAAATATAGAATATACCCCAGCGCCGGATATCATACACGAAGGTGCCGGACATGCTCCAATTATCGCCAATCCTGAATATGCAGAATACTTACGCAGGTTTGGAGCTATTGGCTGTAAAGCCATTTCTTCTGCTCACGATTACGAAATCTACGAAGCCATACGTGAGTTATCCATCTTAGAAGAGGCCGAAGGAACTCCCGAAGAGGATTTAAAACGCGTGCGAAACCGAGTGGATGAACTGCAAGCAAAAGAAACCGAACCATCTGAAATGGCACTGATTCGAAATTTACATTGGTGGACTGTGGAATACGGTTTGATTGGAACGGTAGAAAACCCCAAAATTTATGGAGCAGGATTGCTCTCTTCTATTGGTGAAAGCGAGTGGTGCATGACCGATCAAGTCAAGAAACTCCCTTACACCATTGAAGCAGCTTATCAAGGCTTTGACATTACCAAACCTCAACCCCAACTTTATGTAACACCTGACTTTGCTCTTTTAAATAGAGTCCTAGAAGAATTCGCCAATAAAATGGCTTTGCGAACCGGCGGTTTAAGTGGTATTAAAAAAATCATCGAATCCAAAGCTTTAAGTACTCTTGAACTTTCGACCGGTTTACAAATTTCAGGCGTATTCACCAATGTTTTGGAACATGACGGCAAGCCTATCTATGTTCAAACCACAGGCAAAACTGCTTTGGCATATCGTGAAAAAGAATTGGTAAATCACGGAATTGATTACCATTCCGAAGGTTTTGGCAGTCCTATTGGCAGGCTCAAAGGCATTAATCTTGCCATCGAAGACATGAGCCCAAGAGACCTGCAAGCATATGATATTTACGAAGGCAAACATGTGGAGCTGGAATTTGAAGGCGGTGTAAAAGTTGCTGGTGAAATCATTACAGGTTCACGAAACCTTCAAGGAGAAATCTTCCTTATCAGTTTCAAGAACTGTACGGTTACTCATTTCGACAAAGTACTATTTCAACCCGAATGGGGAATTTACGACATGGCAGTAGGCAAAAAAGTGATTTCGGCTTTTTCAGGACCTGCAGACATTCATAGTTTTGATATGTTGACGCACGTTCCAACTACTAAAACCATTAAAGCAAAGAAAAATCCAAAAAGAGAAGCGCTGGAAGTATTGTATCAAAGAGTTAGAAATCATAGAGAACAGAGAAATGTTGAAAATCTAGACGAAATTCTTCAAGATTTAAAAAACAACCATTCCGAAGATTGGTTGCTCCCTTTAGAAATCGTCGAATTGTGTAAAAAAGAACAAAATTCACTGTACGAAGCTACCCTGGCACACCTATTATATGTAAAAGAGCAACGTCCTGAAGTAGCCCATTTAATCACAAATGGATTGAGTTTATTGCAATAATTATAACAAAAAAGCGCCTTCCTTCGAGGCTCTTTTTAAACTTTAGCATATTATTATTCCTTTTTATTTTAAGATTAACCAAAAACTATTTAATTTTATACCCACAAAAAAATAAGTTTTAGAATGAATTTAAAAAGAATTGCCTTGGCATTACTTGTGCTTCCTACTTCATTGTTTGCGCAAGTAACAGACCTCAATCAGCAGTTACCAAACGACCCAAATGTTCGTGTCGGAAAACTGGATAATGGATTGACCTATTACATTCGACACAACGAAAGACCAGAAAAGAAAGTGGACTTACGCTTGGTCATCAACGCAGGTTCTATTTTGGAAACCGACAAACAAGTTGGTTTAGCACACTTTTTAGAACACATGGTTTTTAACGGAACTAAAACATTCCCAAAAAACGATTTGATTGATTACCTTCAAAGTATTGGAGTTAAATTCGGTCAGCATTTAAATGCTTATACAAGCTTTGATGAAACCGTTTATTTTTTACCGTTGCCATCTGACGATGCAGAAAAATTAGACAAAGGTTTTCAGATTTTGGAAGACTGGGCTTTTAATGCGACTTTGGACGGGAAAGACATTGATGACGAACGTGGTGTAGTTATCGAAGAATACCGTACGCGCCTTGGTGCAAACAACCGTATGATGGAAAAGTTTCTTCCAAAGCTTTTACATAATTCTCATTACGCAAATCGCCTTCCAATTGGAACTAAAGAAAACTTAGAGACTTTTGAGCACGATGAAGTTCGCCAGTTTTATAAAGATTGGTACCGTCCTAATTTAATGGCTGTTATCGTGGTGGGTGACATCGACGTGAATGAAATGGAATCAAAAATAAAAAGTCATTTCGGGAAATACAAAAACCCTTCAAACGAAAAACCACGCAAAGAGTTTGACATTCCAAACCACAAAGACAACTTTATCTCTATCAATACCGACAAAGAAGCGAGCTCGACAAACGTTCAAATCTATTACAAAGATTACGATAAAAGCAAGCCTACATTAACCATTGGTGATTACAAAGAAGATTTGGTTGACAATTTATTTTCTTCCATGTTAAACGACCGTTTGGAAGAATATACCAATGAAGCTGTTCCTCCTTTTGTTTATGGATACAGTTTCCACGGAAGCATGCTTGGACGCGGGAAAGAAGCATTCCAATCCATGGCCATGACTGCTGAGGATAAACAAATCGAAGCTTTGAGAGTATTAGCTATCGAAAATGAACGCGCAAGAAGGTTCGGATTTACACAATCAGAATTGGATCGTGCTAAAAATAAAACATTAGCATATTATGAAAAAGCCTTTAATGACAGAGATAAAAACAATTCCTCAACATATTTAGGAAGATATCAAAATCACTATCTTACAGGAAATGCCATTCCATCGATTGAATATTCTTTTAATTTGACCAAAGAATTAATGCCTACTATCACTTTAGAAGATGTAAACAAGTTAATTCACAACTACATCAAAGCGGATAATCAGGTGGTTATTTTAACAGGTCCTGAAAAAGAAGGTTTAACACCTCCTACTGAAAAAGAAGTTTTGGCTGCTTTAGATGTATCAAAAGTCGAAATCACTCCTTATGAAGACGCAGAAGTAGCCGAATCATTGATTCGCTCAAACATTACGCCTGGTAAGGTTGTAAGAACTACCGAAAATGAAAAATTAGGTACTACTACTTTAGAGCTTTCAAATGGTGCGAAAGTAACTTACAAGAAAACAGACTTCAAAAACGATGAGATTTTATTTGGAGCGAGAAGTTTCGGAGGAACAAATTTATTGGATACCGAAACCTTCAAGCGTACTGAAAACGCTGTAAGTGCAGTTCCACAAGCCGGAATCGCTGGAATGGATCAAAATGCACTAACCCGTTTTAACTCTGGAAAATTATACCGCGTTTCTCCCTATGTTGGTTCAACTTCCGAAGGATTCTCTGGAAATGCAACTCCAAAAGATCTAGAATATTTATTCCAATCGGTATATGCTTATTTCACTGATTTGAATTACGACGAAACAGCTTTCGAATCAGAAAGAAACAAAATGAAGTCGTATTTAGCAAATTTGATGGCGATGCCGGAAGTGTTTTTCCAAATCGAAGTTTCTGATTTTGTTTATGGACACAATGAACGTTATACCTCTCCAATTCCATCTGCTGAAGATTGGGACAACACGGATTACAAAAAAGCATACGAGATGTTTAAAGATCGTTTTGCTGATGCCAGCGACTTTGAATTCTTCTTCGTAGGAAACGTAACAGACGAACAAATGAAAGTGTTCTCAGAAACCTATTTGGCTTCGTTGCCTGCATTAAATAGAAAGGAAACTTATGTTGATACTGGCTATCGTGCAAAAACAGGCGTTCATAAAAAAGAGGTTTTCAAAGGAAACGATGATAAAGCCTCTGTAAGAATTACCTATACAGGTGAGACGACTTATTCCAAAAAAGAAAGTTTGGCAATGCAGGCTTTGGGTGAGATTTTAACTATTAAACTTATCGAGGAACTTCGTGAAAAAGAAGGCGGCGTTTACGGCGCAAGCGCCAGTGGTCGTTTAAGCAAACTTCCTTATGGCTCTTATAGCTTTACTGTAGGTTTCCCAACCAACCCTGCAGATGCTGACAAATTGATTGAATTGACTTTGGAAGAAATCGAAAAAATTCAGAAAAACGGTCCCGAAGCAGGCGATTTAGTTAAGTTTAAAGAAGGTGAAATGACAGATTACACTAAGAATTTAAAAGAAAATCGCTATTGGCTGAACGTACTTTTAAGTGCTTTCAACAATGAAGAAGATCCGACAAAAGCCTTAGACTTCGAGAAAAATCTTAATGCACTTACGGCTAAAGACGTACAAGACGTTGCAAATAAATACCTGAATAAAAACCGCATCATTGCAGTTTGGAAACCAGAAACAAGTAAGTAGCAGTCAATTATTGTTAATACAAAAATCCCGAATGTCTTCTGACTTCGGGATTTTTTCATCTTCTATTGTCTATTAACCTGAGTTCAATCCTTCTCTTGGATTCATACCGCCGATCACTAGAGTCATAAATAACGAAAAATGATTTTTTATAAACTTCTCAATAAATAGCAGTTTATAATCGAACTCAGGTTATTATTTATAACAAACTGGAATTATTTCACCTTCACTCAGGCAGTATTTTTTAATTTCTTCTGAGGTAAGTTTCTTCGTGTAATCGACCTCTTCGACCTTAAAGCCTACATTTCTCAGTTTATCAAAAAAATCCCGACCGTAAACTCTTACGTGATCATATTGACCAAATATTTTAGTTCGTTCCTTCTTATCTGTAATAGAATCATCTTCAAAAGTGACCGCTTTACTTAGATCTTGAGGAATTTGTATTACAGCCATTCCACCAGGCTTTAAAATCCGGTACAACTCATGCATTGCCTTTGTGTCATCGGGAATGTGTTCCAATACATGATTACATAAAATCACATCGAATTCATTATCTTTAAATGGTAAATTACAAATATCTGCTTTCACATCCGCCAAAGGAGATTCCAAATCTGTAGTTATGTATTCTAAATTTTTTTGCTTTCGAAATCGTTTATAGAATGCTTGTTCGGGAGCAAAATGCAAAACTTTTTTATGAGAGATGAAAAAATCAGATTCTGTTTTTAAATACAACCACAACAAACGGTGTCGCTCCAAAGATAGCGTGCTTGGCGAAAGCACATTGGATCGTTGTGTTGCGTAGCCATAAGGTAAAAAAATCCTGAACGATTTACCATCGATGGGGTCTGTAAAGCGACTCCCTTTCAGAGCAAAAGCCAAAACAGGACGTGCGAGATAACTCACTCGAATTAAAATGGGTCTGGGTACGCTATTTAAAATATATTTAAACATTGATTTCTCAATTTCTCTTTTAAACATTAATTTCACAAATCAGCACAGATAACTTGCAATTACAAAACCACCTTCTTACATTCAAAACAATCCATATCTCATATATTCTGTTTTAGAAGCACGTTGAAATTTGTGACAATCTGTCTTACTTTATTAACTCGTGATAATCCGCAACTCTAAACACGTCTTCTTCATTACTTTCAATACCGAGTGCTTTGTATATATAATAAAAAGTTGAAAGCAATTCGGGTTTACCATCAACCAAAGCCACATTGTGTTCAAAATGCGCTGATGGTTTTCCGTCTCGGGTGACAATCGTCCAACCGTCTTTTAATTGTTTGATATTTTTGGTTCCCATATTGATCATCGGCTCAATAGCTACGGTCATTCCTTCTTGAAACAACTTTCCACGTCCTCTTTTTCCATAATTTGGCATTTCTGGAGCTTCGTGCATTTTCTTTCCAATTCCGTGACCAACCAATTCCCGGACTACAGAATAACCATTACTTTCTGCATATTTTTGAATGGCATGACCGACGTCTTCTACTCTATTACCAATTTTGAATTCACTAATCCCAACATAAAGCGATTCTTTTGTAATTTGCAACAACTTTTTTGTTTCAGGAGCTACTTCTCCAACTTCAAACGTGTAGCAATGATCGCCATAATACTGATTCACAATGGCGCCCAAATCACAAGAAACCACATCACCTTCTTCCAAAGGACGATGAGTAGGTAAGCCGTGAACCACTTGCTCGTTAACAGAAGTGAGCAACGTACACGGACAACCATACAATCCTAAAAACCCTGGGATTCCTCCGTGATCTCTGATGTACTGTTCGGCCAATTGATCTAATTGTAGGGTAGTAATACCCGGTTTAATTTCAGCAGCAAGCATACCCAAAGTTTTGGAAACCAAGAGAGCAGCTTCACGCATAATTTCTATTTCTTCTCGTGTTTTTATAACAATCATTATAATTTATTTTACACTGCAAATTTACTGATTTATTTTCATGATATCAGCATAAAAAAAAGCCTCATAAAGAGGCTTTAAAATATAAAATAATGTTTAAAAAAATTATTTTTTGATGAACTTAGAAGTTGCTTTACCTTCATTGGTTGTAATCTCGATTAAGTATGCACCTGCAGTTAAATCTGAGACATTGATAGAAGAAACATCATTTTGTGTTTTAACTACTCTCCCTGAAAGGTCTAAAACTCTTACCTCATTTACATTTAAATCATTGATAGAGCGAATATTTAGCACATCAACAACTGGATTTGGATACAAAGTAAAATTAGATTTAAAAAAGTCTTCTGCGGATGTTGCCTGAGCTTCTACTAAATCAATAATAATTTTCGGATTTACGCTGGTTAAACCGTTAGCTATTGCAATTTGCTCAATAGTTTGAGGAACCGTTAAACCACATGTCGAAGCTGTTAAATACGCCGGAGCAGTCTCATTTCCTGTCACAACTCCCATTCCGTAAGTGTTATTAGGATTTGTGGCTGCAGCATTATTTACTTCAACTACAATAATTTTACCTGAAGTAACTGTAACAGGGTTGGTGAGTGCTACATCTACTAAACTAAAGTCGTTGCTACTACTTAAATTTACTGTGCCAGAACCTAGCAAAGTTAAACCCGAAGGATAAGAAGCTGGGAACCCCCCATTGCTTTCATACAGTTTAACAGTAATCGGTACATTTCCAGTTACCGTTCTAATTCCTACCCTCACAGTTCCAAGATCGATTGAAGAGTCAGTTATTGTATAAGCTCTCCAAAAAGAATTCTCACCAATTTGTAAATCTGGTGCCCCTCCTCCGCAAGTAAGAGAGCCTGCCGTACTATCCGGACCTAAACCTCCCGTTTGACTCAAAACCTTCGGCTGTGCATTTACGCTAGTTCCTACGAATAGCCCTAATGCTGCTAACAATACGTGTATTTTTTTATTCATTTCAATATTAATTTAAATTAGTAATGGGATAAAGATACTAAAACATTTTTATATATCTACAAATTAATTTGATTATTTTTTTGTTATCAATTTATTTCCGGTCATTATATCAGGTTTTTCAAGGTCTAAAAGCGCTAAAATTGTTGGAGCTACATCGCCCAAAATGCCATTTTTAATTAGTTTATAATCGGAATCGACCAAAATTAGCGGCACTGGATTCGTGGTATGTGCTGTATGCGGACTTCCGTCTTCATTATACATTGTTTCGCAATTACCATGATCGGCGAGTATCAATACAGAATATTCATTCTCAATAGCTGCTTCAATTACATGCTGCGCACAAACATCTACTGCTTCGCATGCCTTAATTGCCGCCTCCATACTTCCAGTGTGTCCAACCATGTCGCCGTTTGCGAAATTTAGACAAACAAAATCTGCTTCTTGTTTTTTCAGCTCAGGAATCAATGCGTCTTTTATATCAAAAGCACTCATCTCGGGCTGTAAGTCGTAGGTAGCCACCTTGGGTGACGGACATAAAATGCGAGATTCATCCTTAAAAGGCGCTTCCCTTCCGCCCGAAAAGAAAAAGGTGACGTGTGGGTATTTTTCTGTTTCTGCTATTCTGATTTGCTTTTTACCTGCTTGTTCCAACACTTCACCAAGGGTCTTTGTAATGTGATCTTTGTTATATACGACATGAATATTTTCAAAACTTTCATCGTAATTTGTGAGCGTCACATAATACAAATTCATTTTTTTCATACCGTATTCCAGCAGGTCACTTTGAGACAAGACCTTTGTTAATTGACGACCACGATCTGTACGGAAGTTAAAAAAGAGAACCACATCCCCTTCCATGATGGTTCCAATAGCTTTTTCATTTTCATCGACCATCACAATGGGCTCTAAAAACTCGTCGGTTATATTATTTGCATAACTGTCTGCAATACTTAAAAGTGCGTTATGCGACGGCATCCCAATGCCTTTTGTCAACAAATCATAAGCTTTCTTTACTCGCTCCCAACGATAATCGCGATCCATGGCGTAATACCTACCTACCACACTAGCCAATTTTCCAACGTTGCCTTCCATAAATTTCACCAAAGCACTGATGTGATCTGCACCTGATTTTGGATCTACGTCTCTACCATCAGTAAATGCATGAACATAAACATCTTTCAATCCAAACGCATCAGCAGCTTCCAACAAACCATATAAATGATTGCTGTGAGAGTGTACGCCTCCGTCAGAAACCAATCCTAACAGATGAACAGGTTTGTTGTTTTTCTTTGCGAAATCGAAAGCGGCTTTCAAAACAGGTTCAGCGCTCAAGGATTTATTTTGTACTGCGAGATTAATTTTAGCCAAATCTTGATAAACGATACGTCCAGCACCTAGATTCATATGTCCCACTTCGGAATTCCCCATTTGACCTTCGGGCAATCCTACATGAGAACCGTCTGTTCGCAACTGTACGTGGGAATATTTTTTATAAAGACTGTCGATAAAAGGAGTATTTGCCTGATCAACAGCAGACACTTTTGGATCGGGAGAAAGTCCCCATCCATCTAAAATCATTAAAAGTACTTTTTTACTCATAGGTCTCAATTCTTGTTCAAATGTACGGAGAGATTTTTAATTTTCAATGTGTTTATTTAATGAGTACGCCTGATATAGGCAAATTAATCACTCATCATTATTAAAAAGAGTTGAATGAATAACAAATAATAACAGACATAATTCAACTTCTTGAATATTATCAGTTGTAAAACTAAAATTAATTTCATCCAAATATGAGATTAGAAAGGGGTTTTTATCTGTAATTCCAATAAGCTCTTCGTTTCTAAAAAAGTCTCTTTGAATTGAAAAAGTTTTTTTTCTAACATAGTATTTGCTGTTTTGTAAAGTCCAAAACACATCTTTTTTAATATAACACAATTGAAACCTACTATCGATATTGTTTTCTATAACATCAAGTTTTGTAGTCGAAAAATAGCGGTGCCTTATAATATAACTTAACAGCACATTTCCGAAAGCATCCAGCAATCGTACTTTTTCTTTACCCAACCAAATATTTGAAAATTCTATTTTAAAACCTAAGTTCGATTCTTCTCTTGGATTCATACCACTGATTATTAGAATCATAAGTAACTAAAAATGATTATTTATAAACTTCTCAATAAATGGCAACCTACTTCGCCTTTTTTACTCGAAATAGCCCGCTATTTCTTCCTAAAAAACACTCGTATCTCACTCATTTATTGAAATATGAATCTCAATTTTATAATCGAACTCAGGTTTAAAAGACAAGCTGTTATCAATATACCTTATCTTGTTTTATAGTTGCTTTGATTACCATAAATAAAAATCCTTTATCAACTAAGATAAAGGATTTTTTGAATATGTATGAAACTAATTTTAATTATTCAATGCTTCTGCTCCACCAACGATTTCTAAAATTTCGTTTGTAATAGCAGCTTGACGGGCTTTATTGTAAGTCAATTTTAACTGGTCTCTCAGCTCCGTTGCATTATCAGTTGCTTTATGCATTGCAGTCATTCGTGCTCCATGCTCCGCTGCATTAGAATCCAAAACAGCTTTAAACATTTGAGTTTTCAAAGAAGCAGGAATCAAGTTTCTGATGATCTCTTCTTTCGAAGGTTCATAAATATAATCTACAGAAGCATTTGAAGTTTGTTCAATAGGTTTCAAAGGCAAGAACTGTTCAACTTGAACAATTTGTGTTCCAGCATTTTTAAATTGATTGTAAACAATTTCTACTTTATCATAGGATTCGTTTACAAAAGCATCCATAATTTTTTGAGCAATAACCTCTACATTAGCAAATGTCAAAGCATCAAACAAATCACTTCTATTTTCAAAAACAACTTCTGCTTTACTTAAAATATCATGTCCTTTTTTACCTATAGTTAAAACTTCGACTTGCTTTCCGGCATAAGTTACATCAATCAGGTTTCGAGTTGCTTTAATTGCATTTGCATTAAAAGCACCACACAACCCCCTGTTGGAAGTAATCAAAACCACCAACACTTTGTTCACTTCACGTTGTTCGGCAAATTCTCCAGCTGCGTCACCTTCTAAAGTAGAACTGATATTTTGAATTAATTCGGTCAATTTTTCTGCATAAGGACGCATTGCAGTAATCGCATCTTGTGCTTTTTTTAATTTAGCTGCAGATACCATTTTCATGGCAGAAGTAATCTGCATCGTTGATGAGACCGAATTGATTCTGTTACGTATTTCTTTTAAGTTTGCCATTTGTTAATATGCCAATATGCCAATGTGTTAATGTGCCAATTAATTATCTAATCGACACATTACCTAATTGACTAAATTAATATTTAGACGATACTTCTTTTGCAACTTTTTCTAGAGTAGCTGTAGCTTCGTCAGATAAGTTACCTGCTTTTAACGCATTCAACGTATCGCGGTACGATAAATTTAATACTTGTAAGAATTCTTTTTCGAACTCTTTTACTTTTTCAACAGGAACGTTGCGCAATAAATTTTTAGAACCTGCATAGATGATCGCAATTTGATCTTCTACGGTATAAGGATCGTTTACTGTTTGCTTTAAAATTTCCACGTTACGTTTACCTTTCTCGATTACGTTCATGGTTGCGGCATCCAAATCAGAACCAAACTTCGCGAAAGCTTCCAGTTCACGGAATTGAGCTTGATCTAATTTTAAAGTACCTGCTACTTTTTTCATGGATTTAATTTGCGCATTACCACCCACACGAGATACCGAAATACCTACGTTAATTGCCGGACGAACCCCTGAGTTGAACAAGTCAGATTCCAAGAAAATCTGTCCGTCAGTAATCGAAATTACGTTTGTTGGGATATAAGCAGAAACGTCACCAGCCTGTGTTTCGATAATTGGTAAAGCAGTTAATGAACCACCTCCTTTAACGACTGGTTTTAATGATTCTGGCAAATCGTTCATCGTTTTAGCAATTTCATCATCTGCGATTACTTTAGCAGCGCGTTCTAATAAACGAGAGTGCAAGTAGAAAACGTCTCCAGGATACGCTTCACGACCTGGCGGACGACGTAAAATCAATGACATTTCACGGTAAGCTACTGCTTGTTTAGACAAATCATCATAAACGATTAATGCGGGACGACCTGTATCACGGAAATACTCACCGATTGCTGCCCCCGCCATTGGAGCATAAACTTGCATTGGAGCGGGATCAGAAGCATTTGCAGCCACAATAATGGTGTATGCTAGCGCTCCTTTTTCTTCCAAATTTTTAGCGATATTTGCAACGGTAGAAGCCTTTTGCCCAACCGCAACATAAATACAATATACAGGTTTTCCTGCGTCGTAAAATTCTTTTTGATTCAAAATGGTATCGATACAAACGGTAGTTTTACCAGTTTGACGGTCGCCAATCACCAATTCACGTTGTCCTCGGCCCACAGGAATCATTGCGTCAATAGCTTTGATTCCGGTTTGTAAAGGTTCCGTTACTGGCTGACGATAGATTACTCCTGGAGCTTTACGTTCGATTGGCATTTCATAAAGTTGACCTTCGATAGCACCTTTACCGTCAATTGGATTTCCTAGGGTATCAACCACACGTCCTAACATACCTTCACCAACCTTGATAGAAGCAATACGTCCTGTTCTTTTCACAACAGCCCCTTCGCTTACACCGGTTGATGAACCAAATAAAACGATACCTACATTATCTTCTTCCAAGTTTTGCACCATTGCTTCCAATCCGTTTTCGAATTGAACTAATTCGCCATATTGCGCATTAGCCAAACCGTGAACACGTGCAATACCGTCACCTATTTCCAAAACGGTTCCGACTTCTTCTACAGAAGTTTCGGTTCCAAATCCTGATAATTGTTTCTTTAAAATTGCTGAAATTTCAGCAGGATTAATGTCTGCCATTTTTATTTATTTTATCACGTTAAACGTGTGTGATTTTAATTGTTAAACTCTCTTTTTAATTGACTTAATTTATTAGCAATCGAAGCATTGAACCGCAAGTCACCTATCCGAATAATAAATCCGCCAATTAGCTCCTTGTTTACGTGGTTTACAATCGAGATTTCTTTGTCTGAAATTTCTTTAATTTTCATCAAAACCTGCGTTTCTAATTCGGACGTCATCGGAGTTGCTGTGGTGACATATGCCACTTGAATTCCTTTCATTTCATCAAAAAGCGCTGTGTATTTATCAGCAATTACTTCTAGAATATTAAGTCTTTTGTTTTCCAATAATACCGAAAACAATTTCTTAGTATCATCATTTGCTTTAACGAAAATTTCGTTCAAAGCTGCTAATTTAGCTTCCCCTTTAATTATTGGATTTTGCAAGAAAACTTTTAATTCCTCACTTTGTGAAATGGCATTTGTGATGCTTTTCATATCGTGATTGACCAACTCTGCGTTTCCTTTTTCATTAGACACATCCAGAATCGCTTTAGCATATCTCAAGGCTGCTCTTGTTCCAGTCATTGTATGCTTAGTTTAATTTAATTTCATTTAATAATGAACCTACTAATTGTTCTTGGGCATGTTGTTTGTCCAACTGACCTTTCAACAATTTTTCGGCAATATCAATAGATAGAGACGACACTTGATTTTTAATATCGGCCATTGCAGCATTCTTTTCACTTTGAATGGAAGCTTGAGCTTGTGCAATCATTTGTGCACCTGCCATCTGAGCTTCTTCTTTAGCTTCTGCAATCATTTTATCTTTCATTTCGCGAGCATCTTTCAACATGGCATCGCGTTCTGCGCGAGCTTCTGCCAAAAGTCTTTCGTTGTCAGCTTTTAAATTAGACAACTCTCTTTTTGCGTTGTCAGCTGCAGCCAAAGCATCAGCAATACCTTCTTCGCGTGCTTCTAAAGCGTTTACAATTGGTTTCCATGCGTATTTTCCAAGCAAAAAAATCACAATCAATAAGATTATTGCTTGCCAGAAAAACAGACCAAAACTAAAATCGTTAATTAACTTCTCCATTATCTTTATTATATAATTAAGTTCTCTTTTATTTTTTGTTTAATCAAACAATATCTGCAACCAACCGTTACAGATATTGTTGTCTTGTTCGTGATTACTTTCCGAAGAAAATTGCTGCAAGAGCTAATCCTTCCAATAATGCACCAATAATAATCATTGCAGTTTGGATTTTTCCGGCTGCTTCAGGTTGACGAGCGATAGCGTCCATTGCTGAAGAACCAATTTTACCTAAACCGTAACCAGCTCCGATTACGATTAATCCTGCACCTACTAATGTTGGAATTGTCATGATAAATGAATTAAATATAATTAAACAAAATTTTTAATATTCTTTACTATAAATGATTAATGTTCGTCATGCTCTTGAACCGCCATTCCAATAAACAGCGACGACAACATGGTAAAAATGAACGCTTGCAAAAAGGCAATCAACAATTCCAAAAAGGTAATGAAGATTCCTAGCGCCAACGAGATTCCCGTTGCGCCAATCACTCCCATACTTTGCTTCATCACGAATACAACCGCAATAATTCCCATCACAATAGAGTGTCCTGCGGTGATGTTTGCAAACAAACGGATCATGAGCGAGAATGGTTTTGTAATCATCCCAATTACTTCAATTGGTGCCAAAACTATTTTCATTGGAGTTGGCACACCTGGCATCCAAAATATATGCTTCCAATAATCTTTATTTCCTGAAAAGGTAGTAATTAAAAAGGTAAACACTGCCAAACAACATGTAACTGCGATATTTCCTGTTACGTTTAATCCAAGTGGAGTTAATCCCATTAAGTTTAACAAGAAAATCAGGAAAAACACCGACAATAGATAAGGCATGTATTGTTTATATCTTTTATCTCCTATGTTTGGACGTGCCATTTCATCGCGCACGTAAATAACCAATGGTTCCAATGCACGTGCAATACCTTTTGGCAGATTATTTGGTGAATTTTTGTATGTTTTCGCTAAGGAAGTAAATCCTAAAAACAGAATTACTGTAGCTAAAATTAGACCAAAAACGTTTTTGGTAATTGAGAAATCCATCGGTTTTTCGTTGGCTGCAAATCCTCTTTCGTTGTAAGTAATTGTTCCAGCTGCGTCTGTTTTGTATATTTTCCCGTGGTAGTATTTATAGTGTTGCCCCCCTTTCTCAATAACCTTCCCATTATATACAAAATCTTCAGACGACAAAAACACTTTCAATCCGTTATCAATCAAAATAATCGGTAAAGGAAAGCCGTAGTGCTTGTTTTTTTCTGCATCTGCATAGAATGAATAAAAGTGATCATCCATTAAATGGTGTTGTGTGAATTGATCTACAAACTCCTGAGAACTTGGATCTAACGCTACTGCTGAATCATGAACACCCTCCGCTACCGCTTCTTGCAAAGCTTCTTGAGAACCCTCCACAGTTGTCGCATTTGACACTAAAGGCAACAACGCAAAAACAAACGCTACAAATAAGTGAAGTGATTTTTTAATGGCCACCATACTATGATTTTAATTATTATGATTGAAAAATTTTGTGCAAAAATACAATAATTATCCTTTATTAGTCGAAGTATTTCAACTTTTTTTTTCGTCTGCCTTTTTTGATGGATAAAGCTGATTTAAAACGCGATAAGCCACATACACATCAAAAAACATAAACAGAAAAAATACACCTAGATAATTATACTTAAAAAAATCAACGGCTACTTCTTGTTCCAACACTGGCGTCGCTATCCAATAAGTCACCGCCATTTTCAATGTTAAAAAGCCTAAAAAAACATAGCCCAAACTTTGAGGCATTGCATTTCCAATTCCGACTATTGCAAAAATCATTACAACAGACAACATAAATTGCAAGGCATAAATTTGCCATAAGTGCATATAGGCTGTATCCCAAAACGTTAATTGTCCCCCAATGGATTGTATCAAAAAATGCAAACCTAAGAATACCATTCCCAATAAGGACAATTGAGCTATATACACAAAAGCTTTATTCATTTACTTTTCTTTTATTGAACTGATGTTGAAACACCTATCTTAAAATTTCATGCAAAGGTACAATTTTTGTTTCTCCTAATCGTTAGAAATAACTTAAAAACCACATCTTTATTTCCATATAATCATTGTCATTTATTTCGCCAGTTTACCTTCGTTATTTCGATGCTTTATATTCCTCCCAATTTTTCTTAATTAAAACCACGGCATAATCATCAGTACTAATCAAGACTGGAGTTTGAGCCAATCCGTAATCCGAATCGAGCTCTAAATACATTTGTGCCGATTTGGCTATGTTTCCTGATTTAACTCCATGCAGCACAAAAAAGATGGTGTCATCATTATACATATCTGCACTTAAAATCAAGCCAGTATGACGACGATCATTAGCGTACTGTTCGAGCTTGTTTTTCACTTCTTGCCCTTCTTCGTCCAATGGGTACGACACTTCGTACACCATTTTGATGTTTTTAGACAAATCGCGTTTGAATGTTAAATTTTGCAGTCTCGGTAAATCCTTCGTAATGATACGCTCTGCTTCTTTCCCTTCTTTGGTTGATGGATAAGTAATTGCTACGTACTGTAGCGCTTCTTTAAACTCTTCCAAACCTCTTAGCTTACCAAGAGTCATGGCTTTTAACAACTCGAATTTACTAACCAGCCCATCGCCGATGACAGTCGGGATTTTGTTTTCTAACTCTTGCAAAGTTTCATAAAACGCACCATTTGCATAAAGTCTATATATAGCATTGTAGTCCTCCATCGGAGTTCCTTCTGCCGAAACCACAGTGTTTGGATTCATCGCTACTTGAGTGTAACGCGAGTCGGGGTGATTGGCAATCATATCATTGAGAACCAACTGTGCTTTTGCTGTATCTGTTTTTAAATAGGTTTTGTATAAATGATATTTTGCTGGAGGAATCAGTCCTTCTTCTGGATCAATTTTTAATAGATGTTCTAGCTTTTCTATTGCAACTTCATACTCTTCCAAGCGGTCACTATACAAAATCCCCAATTGATAATAGGCGTTATCCCTATCTACTTTTAAACGCTTTAAATCTTGCTCGTCTGTTGGAATCTGTGCTAAATAAAACTGTGGATCATAGCGCGGGTCGATTACTTCTCCAAGATCAAGACTAGAATTCAAGGTATCTGTATTTTGATGTTGAGAATTATCGGCCAAACCAGCATTCATAGAAACCAATTCAGACCAACGCCAATTATCTGTCAACGGACGATTGCCCCACCTGCGATTAAAATCGTTTTTACCTTGAAGAACCGTATTGGAATTGTAGAAGTAAAAAGTAGAAGCCGCTCCAATTACAGGCGCACCGCCCGAAGATACTGACGTTTGATTTGCTGTTTGTTCTGCTCTTCTATCCTCTTCTTTTAACTCTTCTATCAACTGATCAATAACAGCTTTTTGTTGGTTTTCATCCATAAAAGCCAAATTCAAAATACTGTCATTGACCCTTGCAACCCCTTCATAACGAACAATGTCCACCAAATTATTTCGCATCCTACGCACTTGAATGTATTCTCTTGACATCGGATTCATGTACACCATCGTACTGTCATAATATTTACCTGCGGTCTCAAATTTCTTGTTCTGATAATAAATATTTGCCAGTTTATTATAATTGGAAACTTTAATATAGTCGTTATCCTTATTAACTTTCAAAGACATATTATAATCCTTTATAGCTTGCTTATCCACACCGTAGGCTTCATGCATCACGCCCAATTGATGAAAAATAATATCCGCATAAGGTCGATTTTCTCTATCGTTCAAAAGAGAAAGATATTGTCTAAAAAAGGTGGTTGTATCTATAGCATGCAAATCTTGATTGGCAAATTTCTCTGCATGTGCATTAATTACCAATGCTCTAGAAATCCTACGATTGTAATCGATAACGTCCTGAAAGTTCTTTACCGCTACTTCTTTATCCCCCGCACGGCTATTGAGTTGTCCCATCACATACGTATAACGGGCACGTTCGTCCACATCCTTGGTTAAATCAATTGCTTTTTGTAGCGGAATACGGGCTGAATCCAAGTGTTCTAAATTAATATACCCCTGAGCCATTGTTGCATAAACATCTGCTTTTAGCTGATCTTTTAAGTTTTCTTCATTATCTCGAAGGATTTTTTTTAAATTCTGAATGGCCATTCCATAATATTCCAATTTTATGTTGGTCTTTTCTTTCCAAACCAAGGCGTCATAAAACAAACCACTGTCTGGATACTTCAAAATTATATAGTTAAAAGCTTCAATTGCGGGCACAAACCTTAAATCGTGATAACGCGCTTTGCCCAGCAGCATATACACTTCGTCCATTTGCGGGTTATGTTCTTTTCCTGCCACATAAATCGAATGCTTTTGAGCTGCTTTAATTGCTTTATCTTCCGCTCTTTGGAAATGCGGATTTTTTTCAGCAGCCCCAGTAATAATCAATGCTTTTTCGTCTTTTTGAATAGGTTCCAAAGTGATAACATCGGTAAAATCGTCCACATAATTTTTCTTTATTTGATTTACTCCTCTTTCATAGGCAGTGGTACCGTTATACAAAACATTATATTTAGTGGTGGTGGCATGGAACCTTTTGTTCATGAACCCCGCCTTATCGGTAGAACACGCTGCCAATAAAACAAGGACAAGCAACACTATGATTTTATGAAAATTAGCTGTTTTCAACGCTTTAATTTGTTTTTATTTAGATTAACTCCTTTTTTCCCTTTTTCGTACATACCCAGAAAACTATTTTCCAGAACAATGTGTAAAAATATAAAATTCAATGCAATATTACACGTTTTAAAAAACAAAATGATAATTTAATGTAACTTTGCCAAAAAATAGATTGTGAAAAAAGACATAGATTTCCCAAAAAGCACAGGAGTTTACTTAGCTGCAGTCCAACAATGGAACGATGATTTCCAAGAAGATAGTTGGTATGCTTATCTTATCAACACCCATTCCGAACCATTGGAAATGGCACTAGTTGTTTCCAAAGCGTACGGTCTGATTAATGGTGAACAGCGAAAAACCGCTACATTCCGTCATGCTTTCAAGGAAATTCCTGCAAATGGTTTTGTAAAAATTGAATTGTTAGAAAACAATGTATTGCAATTAAACAATGCCTTCGCCCTTACTTATTTTTTAAACAATCAGCTTTTTGAGAAAAATTTTATTTTTAAAACAAACAGCATCAACACCAAAGCACTCTCGGATGTTCCTTGTATGAACGAACGAGGCGTTTTATTGAAATAATTATCAAGTTTTTTCAAGTTTAAACTGGCATTTACTACTAAACGTAACTTACAAAAATAAATTTTGACTGCATCCACATTTAATCCTTTAAAGAATCCGTGTTCTCACAGTTGTGATTGCGCATGAACTTTCTTTAAAACCTGAATTCGACTCTTACCCTGGATTCATAGCACTAATTATTAGAACCATAGGGACTGAAGATCTTTTTTACAAACCTCCAAATAATTGGCAACTTGCTTCGCTTTTTTTATTCAAAATAACCCGCCATTTCTTCCTAAAAAACGCTCGTATCTTACTCATTTATTGAAATATGAATCTCAATTTTATATTCGAACTCAGGTTTAAAAGTTAAATTCTTTAAAAAGTTTTTTCAATTGAAAGTTGTATTAAAATAAAGTTTATATCTTTACGTCACTTTTTTTGAATTAAAAACTTATAAGTACAAATGAATTTTAAAGTATTGCCAATAATGATGATAGGCTTGCTGTCTTTTAAACCGTTGACTTTAAACGATTCGAATAACGACAACAATGGAGATGAAAAAGGTAAGAAAACTGAAAAAAAAATTACAGTAGTTAAAAGAAGCAGTAGCATAGAGTCTAAAGAGATTGCTGCTATTACCCATACCCATTCAAACTTTTCGACAGAGAGCAACCTAAGTATTTTTGATAAAATGGTCTTGTCTGAATATTTAGATTTAGAAGAGAAAGATTTTTCAAAACCTGAATTGGAAAGTTTCAAAGCGGCCTACAAGGGTTTTTATAAATTAAAACAAGAAGGTAAAATCAAAAAAGATTTACTCACAATAATAGATTTCTCTAAATCTTCAACCGATCGCAGATTATGGGTTATCGATATGGAAAAACAAGAAATTCTGCATCATACTGTAGTTTCACATGGTAGAAAAAGCGGAATGGAATTTGCAACCGATTTTTCAAATGTACCAGAATCCAACAAAAGCAGCTTAGGCTTTTTCAGTACTGCCGAAACTTATTTTGGAAAGCATGGACTTTCATTGCGTTTAGACGGATTGGAGCACGGGATTAATCACAATGCGCGCATGCGTCATATCGTGATTCACGCTGCTGATTATGCCAACGAAAACTTGGGTAAACAACAAGGCTACTTAGGGCGCAGCTTAGGTTGCCCTGCATTACCAAAAGACGTAGCTCACGACATCATCGACTTGATTAAAGAAGAAAGTTGTCTGTTTATTTATCATCAAGGTCAAGAAGACTATTTTAAAAAGTCGGAACTAGTTAATTAGCTCTCGGTAAAGCACCTCGTCTAAGGAATAAATATCGTCATAAAGTTTTATGTTGCCTACTGTATCTATCACTGCAGTAAAATATACTTGGTGTACATTCACTCTTTGTTTCAACTTAAAGCTTTTCGTCGTTTCACGTTGTACCAAAGTATCGATTTCACTTCTCTGAACGTCAATTTTTTCAATTTCAAGAATAGCTTCCGCTAGATCAAAAGGATGCTCCACACGAATACAACCCGAGCTAAGCGCCCTGTTTTTGTAATTAAACATCAATCGATTGTTGGTGTCGTGTAGATAAACCATATGATCATTTGGAAAATCAAATTTGACTTGCCCTAATGAATTTAAGCGTCCTGTTTTTTGAACATAACGATAGCTTGTGTAATTTTCTGGAATCCAATCTTCTGGAGCTATTGATTTTCCGGTTTCTTTATGAAAAATAGCCAAGCGATTTGTTTCAAAATAGCTTCTGTCGTTGGTAGCTTTTGGCACAATATCTTCCTTCAAAATTGTAGGAGGAACGGTCCATCTCGGATTAAAAATAATTCCATTAAAAGAAGAGGAAAGCACTGGCGTTCGGCGGTCACTTTTCCCAACAATAACTTTGTGTGTCGTACTTAGACTTCCATTTTTCACAAAATACAATTGAAATTCAGGCAGGTTGACCCAAACATAATGTTCGCCTAAATCATCTGGCAACCACTTACTTCTTTCCAAATTGACCCAAATTTTTTGAAGTAATTTCCCCTCCGCTGTCAAAGTATCCTTGAAAACAACTGGAACAAAAGGTTCAAAAGCCTTTTTATATTGATAGTAATGTATATTTTTAGGTTTTAAATTTTTCAAAGTTTCATACACATCACCTGTTTCTAGGGCTTGGTTCAACAAAACTTCTAAGGGTTTGATTGCAGGCAAGAAAGGCTCCCAATCCCGATGAATTATTTTTGGATTCACCTTTCCGTAAGCCAATTGGTGAGCTATTTTGAAGAAAGCTTCAGAAAACCCCAAATCAGCTCGAATCAATTCAAAAGTTCGAAGCTGTTCATAATGCTGATGAGCAAAAATCAATTTTCCCAATGGATAGTTTTCAAGCAAAACACCATCATATTGACTATCGATGATAGCCGATATCAGTTCAGCCCGATGAAGACTGTCTTTCCAGACAACTATCCTTTTATTTTTTATGTAAAAATTTTGAACATCTTTGTTTTGTCCAAACAAATCGACCTGCTGCATTCGAATGTTTTTTTCAGCATTTTTCAATCGCTCAATCGGAAGTACGGCCCTATTACACCCGATTAAAACCAACAATACAAAAACAATTTTACCCCAATTTTTCATCATCGATGCAGCTGATTATCATTTGCTACAAATTTAAAAACAATTCTATGAGAACCAATGTTTGGAATAATAACTTGTTGTACCTTTAATAAAAAACCTAGTTTTTCATAAAATTTCAATGCAAAGTCACGAGCAAAACACCAAACAAAAATCGAGTCACTTTTACTTAAGCGATCAATTCCTTTGGTTACTAATTTTTCGCCAATTCCTTTGTTTCTAAAGCCCTCCAAGACCGCCAAACCGGTTAATCTATAGACAGGATGTGCTTTGAAATTATTGGTTATTTTGCGATGAAACGTCACGACACCAATCAAATTGCCTTTATCATAAGCACCCAAATGTAGCGTCTCCTCATCATAATCTCCCTCAAAAACACTTTCTTGCCTTGACATATTATTTCTCAACACCTCATGCCGCAGGTCGATAGCATCGTCTGGAGCACACTTTTTTATCTGTATCATTTCAGTTTGTTTAAAAAAAATTATCTCTGCAAAATGCGGATTCAAAAGTAATAATTACTTATCTTTATTTCATCAAAAAAAGCAATAACTTAATACTAATACTTTTCAGAAAAAACGTATCGTATGGAACAACTTTTATTAAACAACTTTCGCAGCAAAATAGAATTATCATCCGAAGAAGAAAAGTTGATAGTAAAGCGTTTTGAACATCAAACGCATAAAGCAAAAACCATACTTGTACAGCCTGGAGACGATGCACAATTTACCTACTTTGTTTTAAAAGGAATCTTGAGAAGTTATATAGTTGATCAAAATGGCGTAGAGCATATATTAAGCTTTGCCACTGCTGGGTGGTGGGTTGCTGACATGCACAGTTATTTAAGTCAAAATCTAGCACATATGTATATTGACGTAACTGAAGAATGCGAAGTCTTAATGATTCGGAAGGAAGACGTTGAAGACTTATATTTAAAGGTTCCTGCGTTGGAGCGATTTTTCAGAATCCTCACAGAAAACAGCTTGGTTGCACATCAACAACGTGTTTTAGACAAAATGGCTTTGACTGCTGAAGAACGCTACGAAAAGTTTATGAAAAATTATCCCGAAACAGTACATTGCTTGCCACAAAAATATATCGCCTCCTACATTGGTGTTACACCTGAATTTTTCAGTAAAATGAAAGCCCGGATGTTGCGTAGAAAATAAATCATTCTGAACTGAATGCCTACTTTAAATACAACAAGCACGAGTAATAGAAATGTTTTAAATCATATATGAGACCTTCAAAAAACACAAAGCATGGAACTTTATTTAACATTTTGATGGATTTTATTTCTTAATCTATATTAACTCTTTTTAATGATAAACGCCCTAACTTTGTCTTATCAAAATCAAAGTATTATGGCACAATACATCATCCATACTGCAGACTCAAGAGGCTATGCCGACCACGGCTGGTTAAAAGCGAATCACAGTTTCTCATTTGCAGGATATTTCAACCCCGAACGTGTTCATTTTGGAGCATTACGAGTTTTAAACGATGACCTTATCGCTCCAGCAAGAGGTTTTGGTGAACATCCACATGAGAATATGGAAATTGTTTCTATCCCATTAGAAGGGAAATTGGCTCATGCCGACAGTACTGGAGGAAAAGGTGTAATTGAAAAAGGTGAGATACAGATCATGAGTGCTGGTACAGGTGTTTTCCATAGTGAAAAGAATCCAAGTCCGTCCGAGTGGACTAATCTTCTACAAATTTGGATTATACCGAACACACTGAACATCAATCCACGTTATGGTCAACTTGAATACCATTTAGACAATAACGAGTTAAAAACATTGATACAACCTGAAGTAGAAAGTGGTAAATTGAGTCTTCAACAAAACGCATGGTTTAAAATGGCAAAGTTTGATGCTGAAAAAGAACTTTCAATAACACTGGAGGATGCAGAAAACAACGGTTTATACCTATTTGTAATCAATGGCTCTTTAGAAGTAGATGGAAAAAAACTCAATAAGAGAGACGCAATTGGCATTTGGGAAACCAAAAAAATAAATATTAAAATCAATGAAAAAAGTGAATTTCTAATTATAGAGGTTCCAATGAATTTAAACTAATTAATAATACATAAACTTTAAAATTATGAAAAAATGGAACATTGACCCAAGTCACACAGAAATTGGGTTCAGAGTAAAACACATGATGTTTACCAACGTAAAAGGACAATTTAAAGAATACGATACAAATATTACATTTGATGATTCTTTTCAAAATGCGTCGTTTGAATTTAATGCAAATGTAAACTCTATCGACACCAACAACAACGACCGTGACAATCACTTAAAAAGTGCAGATTTTTTTAATGTAGATGAATTCCCTTTATTGAAATTCAAATCAACGCAAGTAAAAAACAACGGTTCTGATTATGAAATAAATGGAGATTTAACCATTAAGGACGTAACACGTCCAGTAGCACTAAAAGGAAACATCAGCGGATTGATGAAAGATCCTTGGGGCAACAACCGTGTTGGACTAACTCTAGAAGGAGCCATCAATCGAAAAGACTTCGGCTTAACTTACAACGCTGCTTTGGAAACGGGTGGTGTTTTGGTAGGCGAAGAAGTCAAGTTGAACATAGAACTTCAGATGATTGAAAATAAATAAGTTAATTACTAATTTCTTTCTCTAAAAAGGGCAGTTCATTAAGGACTGTCCTTTTTTATTACTTACATTTTCAAATAAAATATTTGGTGTATTGATGTCTTTGTGTTTCAACAATTAAGTTGTCAAACGTAATTTCAGCGGGAATTCTTGTTATTGCCAGCATTGATCGTTTAGTGTTCTATGCACACGACCTATTTTAAACGGATACAAACCGTATTCTATTGCCAAATTCAAAAAAAACGCTCTTCTCTAAACAGAACACAACTGAAAAGATTCCGTTTTCGCTGAACAAACCTTCGATACAAGCTATCAATTGTTCAAAAGAGAGTAATTTGATAAAGCGAGCTGCATGCAATGCGTTTTTCGTTTCCCAACGAAGAAGGAGTCTTACAAAATCGCTTAAGATTGCTTCGCCAATTCGCAAGCTCGGGTCTTCTCTACATTACTGAACTTCGTTCGCAAATTTCAAACCAAGCTGACACTTGTTTTTCATTTGTGTTTAGAATGATAGATTTATACGTTTTTATTTTTTTTCTGCTAATCGTAAAATATCTCCGAACACCTCTTGCAGTTACATTTGCGCCAGCGCCAGCGCCTAAATCACGCAAACCTTCAATTCGAATTTTTGCAATAAAAGCAGCGTTTCCTAAAGCTTCGTGATAAACCAACCCGTGGTACCCCGGAGAAGGTTCTGTGAATTCTGGGAATTTACCGCTGCTCCAATCAAAATTTCCTCCATCGATAATTGCTCCTCCTAAAGAAGTTCCGTTTCCTGAAATATATTTGGTTAGCGAATGAATCACAATATTGGCTCCGTATGCAATTGGATTTAGTAAATATGGACTTGTAACCGTACTGTCCACAATAAACGGAATACGGTGTTTTTTAGAAATTGCCGCAATTGCTTCAATATCTAACACATCTAATTTTGGATTTCCAAGACTTTCTCCAAAAACAACACGTGTATTTTCCTGAATGGCATTTTCGAAGTTTTTTACATCATCTGCATCAACAAAAGTTGTAGTAATTCCGAAACGAGGTAAGGTAACGTGTAGCAAATTGTACGTTCCGCCATATAAACTGTTTGAAGCTACAATATGATCGCCGCTTTTTAATAAAGTAAGTAAGGTGGTGGCAATTGCAGAAGTTCCAGAAGATGTTACCACAGCACCTATTCCGCCTTCTATCGCGGCTAAACGCTCTTCTAAAATTTGATTTGTAGGATTGTTTAATCGAGTATAAATATAGCCCGGTTTTGTTAAATTGAATTTGCCAGCTGCGTCGTCAGCGTTTTCAAAAACATAAGATGTTGTTTGATAAATTGGAACTGCGCGTGTTCCTAAAGTTTCTTTTACATTGTGACCTGCGTGTAAAGCTTGGGTCGAAAATTTTGGTGTACTCATAATTTTTTTATATTTTATTTCAAAAAAAAATCCTCCAGGACTATACCTGAAGGATCAACTAAATTTTAATTTAAGGTATAGACTATCCAGACGCTTTACGCATCATCATACCCATTGCCATAATATTATTGTTTTTTGTAAACATCTTGATTTTATTACGAGAGCAAATATAAATGTATTTTTTCTAAAAACAAGCCTTTGTAAAGAATATTTTTCTACAAAACACACTTTTATTAGCTTTAAACTAGGATAATATTCTTATAAAAAGATTCATTTAGAATAAAAATAGCCTATTAAAATAACAGGCTTAAAAATTATATAGAAATACCAAAAGATATAGAATGAAAAATATTCTTGTTTTTTTTCATTTCGATAGAGCGAGGAACGAGCGATGAGAAATCTTATTATACAAGCACAATGAAGATTCTTTTAATAATCAAATAGGTTCTTCCTTTGTCGGAATGACAATGATTGTCCATTTTACATTTTCAAATAAAAATCTTTGGTCAAGGCAATGTAATCTTCGGTGTATTGATGCCGTGCAGTTTCAATAATTAGGTTTTCAAACGTAATTTCAGCGGGAATTCTTGTCAATGCCAGCAGTGATCGTTTAATTTCAGTTTCAGGTGTTCCTTGTACACGACAAATTTTAAACGGATATAAACCGTATTCCGCCGCTAATTCAAGAAAAGATTCTTCTTCTTTATACGGGATAATAACTGAAAAAATACCATTTCCGCTGAGCAAACCTTCGGTACAGGCAATTAATTGTTCAAAAGGAAGCGCTTCGGTAAAACGAGCTGCATCACGCTTTTCGTTGCCCGATGAATAATTTTCTGAATAAAAGGGTGGATTCGAAACAATTAAATCGTAAGTAGTTTCTTCAAAAAATTCTTCGGTAAAATCTTCCAAAGACGCATTGTAGCAATACAAACAGTCGCTCCACAAACTGTTTTCAAAGTTTTCTACGCATTGTGTAAAGGCTTCGTCGTCAATTTCAATCGCATCGATTTGTTCGGCATTAGAACGCTGAGCAATCATCAAAGCAATCAATCCCGTTCCTGAACCAATGTCCAAAACGCGATAAGGATTATTGTATAAAGGTGTCCAAGCACCAAGCAAAACGCCGTCCGTGCCGACTTTCATCGCACAATGGTCTTGGTTTATTGTAAATTTTTTGAATTGGAACATATCTATCCGCAATTACAGTTCGTATCACAACCATTTTTTTTCTTCTTGAAAACAAACTTTCTCAACAAATAAAAAACGGCCGCTGCCAAGAGTATATATACAATAATATTTTGCATTTATTTCAAAAATTGATAGACCAACAAAGAAACCACATAAGCAAACCCAGTCATGAATACCATTTGAAAAATCGTCCATTTCCACGAATTGGTTTCTTTTTTCATTACCCCTACTGTAGATAAACACTGCATTGCAAAAGCATAAAACATCAATAGCGACATGCCTGTAGCAAAATTGTAGACTGGAGTTCCATCCGAACGCTTCTCATTAGCCAAGGTTGTTAAAATTGTACCACTGTCTTCTTCAATATCAACGTCAGATCCTAAGTTATACAACACGGCAAGGTTTCCAACAAAAACTTCGCGTGCTGCAAAGGAAGTTAAAACAGCTATACTTATTTTCCAGTCATAGCCCAAAGGCTTAAAAACCGGTTCAATGAAGCGTCCTGTCATTCCAATATAAGAAGATTCCAACTCATACTCGGCAATTTTATTTTGCATTTCCTCCTCATCCATTGCAGCATTTCGCTCCGTGACTATTTTCTCTGCGTTGCCAAAAGTATCAGAAGGTCCATGCGCTCCCAAAAACCAGATAACTACGGAAAGTGCCAAAATAATTTTACCAGCTCCAACTATATAGGAAAGTGATTTTTCGTACATATTCAATAAAACATTTTTCAGAATAGGCATCTTATACGTAGGCATTTCAATGATGAAATACGACTTAATATCTGCTTTAATAAATTTTTTCAGAACCCAACCGGCACCAACAGCGGCGAGGAATCCTAAGAGGTACATTCCAGTCATTACCAAGCCTTGTAATGGAATAAATCCGAGTAAATAGGTCTGAGGAATAATCAACGAAATGATGATGATATAAACCGGAATACGTGCCGAACACGTAGTAAACGGCGTTACCAGCATTGTGATCAAACGTTCTTTGGGATTCTCAATATTCCGGGCAGCCATAATTGCAGGTATCGCACAGGCGGTTCCCGAAACTAATGGAACTACAGATTTACCACTCAAACCAAAAGGCTTCATTACACGATCCATCAAAAAAACCACTCGACTCATATAACCGGTTTCCTCCAAAATCGAAATAAGGAAAAACAAAATAGCAATTTGAGGTACGAACATCAACACCCCTCCAAGTCCTGGAAGAATACCGTCGGCGATTAATTCCGTTAATTTCCCCTCTGGTAAAGTGGCTGATGCCCAAGCTGACAAATCACCAAAAAGTCCATCAACAAAGTCCATTGGATAAGCGGCTAATTCAAAAATGGAACCATATATAAGTAGTAAAACCATTAAAAAAACGAGATAGCCCCAGATTTTATGTGTCAATACACGATCGAAACGCATTCTTAAATCCTTTGCCTTGCTTGTGTCAATGCTATAAACTTCGTTTAAAAGAGCCCCTAATAATTGATAACGCTTGATTGTTTCTTTATGAAGCATTTTTTTAAACTCACTTTCATTTTTCTGCAAAGAAGTATCACTTGAAACCAACGGACTAATCCCCTCAAATCTATGTGTATTTGTTTGAGTAAGCCAAACTTTGTAAGGATTATGTTGCGGATATAGCTGCTCGAGCATTTCGAAGTAAGTTGCATCAATCTGCTTTAAATCAAACATTTTTTCAACAGAAAGAGTTTTAAAATCAATAATACTCTGTTTAAGGTTATCAATACCCTCATTTTTGCGAGCAGACAACAAAACAACTCGAGTGTCTAATTTTTGTTCTAAAGCTTTTAAATCAATGCTGATTCCCTTTTGCTCCAACTGATCCGCCATGTTCAATGCTAAAATTGCTGGAAAGCCAAGGTCTTTGACCTGTGAAAAAATCAATAAATTACGCTTCAAGTTTTCAACATCTGCAACAACTACGACGACATCGGGATAATCTTTATTAGCTTCATCAAAAAGGATCTGCAAAGCAATTTTCTCGTCTATAGAATTAGGATACACAGAATACGTTCCAGGTAGGTCAACTACGATAGCACTAACCTCTTTTGAAAGCTGGGTTTTACCAGCTTTACGCTCAACCGTGATACCAGGATAATTTCCCACGTGTTGGTTCAAGCCTGTCAATGCGTTGAACACAGATGTTTTTCCTACATTAGGATTTCCGACCAAGGCAACTTTTAGTGAATTCATAGGAAGTTTAAATTAGTTCAATCTCTATTTGTTGTGCCAAATCCCTTCTAATGCTCACAAAGGAATCGTTTACTTTTATATAAATTGGATCAGAAAAAGGCGCAATTTGCAACACTTCAACGATACTCCCGGACATACATCCCATTTCTATTAGTTTTAAAGGCACTTGCTCGGTGTTGATTCTTTTAATCACAGCAGGTTGGCTCTTTGGCAATTGATCAAGAGTCATATTCTTTTTAATTGGATTCAATACAGATTGCAAATCTATACATTTTAAAAGGAAATCGGAAAGCTTTCTGTACGAATAATAACTAAACTTATAAAATAAAATTTTGCAAAAGTCTCCTAAGATGAGAATTAAAATTTACTTTTGATCACGCAACCAAATAATATCTTCTAAGAGTTGTTCTACATTCTTAGCTTCATCACTTTCTTCTGCCAAAAGTGTACCATCGTAAAAGCCTCTAATACGTCCGTTTTTATCGACTAAAATAAAGTTTTCTGTATGAACCATATCATACAATTCATCGGGACTACCAGTTTTAACCGCAAGAAAAGATTGTCGGGCTAAATAATAAATTTCTCTTTTATCTCCTGTGAGCATGTTCCACTTTTCATCGATTACTCCCTTTTCTTTAGCATATTCATGGAGTACATCAGGTGTATCAATATCTGGAGTAACGGAAAAAGAAAGCAGCTTGACATCGTCAAAGTCTTTAATTTGATCTTGCAGCCAAACCATATTATCTTTCATAATCGGGCAAATAGTGGGACACGTAGTGAAAAAGAAATCAGCTACATAAATCACATCTTTATAATCTTCTTGAGTAATGGTTTCATTGTTTTGATTTTGAAATGAGAAATCTGAGATTACATGCTTGAGTTTATTATTTTGATGCTGAACCAAAGTATCGACCAATTCGGGATTGACCATCGCAGGCGTATAAATAGGTAATTGTTTTTGAGGTTTTAATGCATTGTAAAACAAGGTCAAAATCACGGCAGACAAAATTGCCAAAGTTATAAACAGATATCTGTAACCGTACAGTAACTCTCTCATCATAAATAAATTTAAGCAAATTTACTAAATAGAGATTCCAAAAGCGTTAAATATTTTTAAAAAGGTCGGAGTTTAATGAAAAAAAAAAATCTCGATAGTATAAGCTATCGAGATTTTAGTCTTAAGAAAAAACAATTTAGTTTTTACCCTCCATTTTAGCTTTCAATTCAGCTAAAGCATCGATATCTCCTAAAGTAGTTTTTTCAGCAGCAGTAGATTTTTCTTCAGCTGCTTTTATGTTTTTCTCTTCTTCGTCGCGGAAAGTAGATGTATGAGAAGCAACTACTCTTTTGAATTCTTTGTTGAATTCAATGATTTTGAAATCAGCAGTATCGCCTTTTTTCAACTTGCTTCCATCTTCTTTTTCCAAGTAACGAGTTGGAATGAATGCTACTACATCCTCTTCTAGATTAACAGTCGCTCCTTTATCATTTATGTCTGCAATAACTCCGTTGTGAACAGTCCCCACACCGTAAGTTTTTTCGTGAGCATCCCATGGATTCTCAGTTGTTTGTTTGTGACCTAAAGACAATTTACGTCCTTCAACATCTAATTCTAAAACAATTACATCTAATTGATCTCCAACATTTACGAACTCAGATGGATGTTTGATTTTCTTTGTCCAAGAAAGGTCAGAAATGTAAATCAAACCGTCGATTCCTTCTTCCAATTCAACGAAAATACCGAAGTTAGTAAAGTTACGAACGATTCCAGTGTGTTTAGAACCTATAGGATATTTTGAAGTAATATCCGTCCAAGGGTCATTAGTTAATTGCTTGATACCTAAAGACATTTTACGGTCTTCACGATCCAAAGTCAAGATAACAGCTTCTATTTCATCACCAACTTTCACAAAGTCTTGAGCAGAGCGTAGATGCGTTGACCATGACATTTCAGAAACGTGAATCAATCCTTCTACTCCTTCAGAAACTTCGATAAAAGCACCATAATCAGCTAAAACAACCACTTTACCCTTTACTTTGTCACCAACATTTAAGTTAGCATCTAAAGCATCCCAAGGATGGGCATGCAATTGTTTTAAACCTAATTGAATACGTGTCTTTTCATCATCAAAATCCAAGATAACAACATTCAATTTTTGGTCTAACTCTAATACTTCCGATGGGTGATTGATACGTGACCAAGACAAATCAGTGATGTGGATTAACCCGTCAACACCTCCAAGATCAATAAACACACCGTAAGAAGTGATGTTTTTCACTACACCTTCTAAAACTTGTCCTTTTTCTAATTGACCTATAATTTCTTTTTTCTGCTCTTCAATATCCGCTTCAATTAAAGCTTTATGAGAAACAACAACGTTTTTGAACTCATGGTTGATTTTCACAACTTTGAACTCCATAGTTTTGTTTACATACTGATCGTAATCACGAATTGGCTTCACGTCAATTTGAGAACCTGGCAAGAACGCTTCAATTCCAAATACATCTACAATCATACCTCCTTTGGTTCTGCATTTAACAAACCCGTTTACGATTTCACCCGAATCATGTGCTGCAATTACACGATCCCATGCTTTAATAATACGTGCTTTACGGTGAGACAAAACCAATTGTCCGTTTTTATCTTCTCTTACGTCAATTAAAACTTCTACTTTGTCACCTACAACCAAATTTGGATTGTAACGAAATTCGTTCAATGAAATCACGCCTTCAGATTTCGCATTGATATCAACAATTGCATCTCTGTCTGTGATTCTTACTACGATACCTTCTACTACCTCTTCATCGTTTGTAGAGATAAATGTTTTTTCAACTAACTCTTCGAATTCTTTAAGATTTGTTTCATCTACTGCATCAATTCCGTTTTCATAACGATCCCAGTTAAACGACTCTAAGAACTCTTGTGTGTTTTGTGTTTGTTCAGACATATCTGATTATTAAAATTTGTATTCTGCTATCACGGTTTAATTAAGAAGCTTCCACAGAAGTTGTTATTATTTACATTTCAACACTTTAGCTCAAAACCGAACTTCAGCTAAAAGTTGGGCAAATTTAATAATTAATATTTTATTAGCCTAACAATTATTGAAAAAACATATAAAGCTAAATTCAACAAGCAAATACACTACTTCAACAGACGGTTTTTTTAGGTTCGTAATCCTATTTATTTCAATTCACACATTAATATAGTCAAAACAACCAAACAACAAGTCCGTTTTCTTTAATCAAAGTTTGAAAAAGATAAAATAACCCGAAAAACTCGCTTTACTTTTATCATTCTAGAATTGGCGCTAAAAACATTTTTCTTTGTTATCTTTGATTTGTATTTAATTTTATTTCATGACAATAAATGTAGCAACATTAAAACAACTGCTCAATGCAACATACCTTGGGAACAACAGCGATTTTGAGCTTCAAGACGTATCGATTGACAGTCGTTCGTTAAAAAACACCAACGGCGTGCTATTTTTCGCCATTAAAGGGAAATTTCACGACGCACATGATTACATTCCAGAATTGATTAAAAGAGGAGTTTGCCATTTTGTGGTACAATACATTCCTGAAAACATCGATCAGAAAGCTCATTTTTTTGTCGTTGAAAATGTCTTACAGGCTTTTCAAGAATTTGCGGCTTACTACCGATCACTTTTCGATATTCCAGTAATCGGAATTACAGGTAGTAACGGAAAAACTATTGTAAAAGAGTGGCTCAATTTTTTGTTATCTGATTTTTACGATATCATCAAAAGCCCAAAAAGCTATAATTCGCAAGTAGGGGTTCCGATTTCTGTCATTGGAATCAATGAAAAACACAATTTGGGCATCTTTGAAGCAGGTATTTCAACACGAAATGAAATGCAAGTATTAGGAAAGATCATCAAACCAAGTTTTGGAATTATTACCAATATTGGTTCGGCACACGATGAAGGCTTCGCCTCAAGAACAGAAAAAACAGCTGAAAAATTATTATTATTCCCAACGACCGATACGATATTAGTGCCTAATGACAAGGAAATCATAAGCCAATTAAAAGAAAAGAAACACCTTATTTATGGTTTTGATTTGAATTGTGATTTTTATTTTGAATCAATTGGAAACAATTCTTTTAAAGTACATTACAAACATAAATCTTTTATAGTAAACTATCCATTTAGCGACAAAGCATCTGTAAACAACATTTCGACTTGTATCGCTACTTTACTCTATTTGAATGTTGAAACAGGAGTTATTCAACAAAAAGTACCCGAATTACCTTCCATTAACATGCGCTTGCAATTAAAAAACGGAAAGAACAACTGCACCTTAATTGACGATAGTTACGCTTCAGACTATCAGTCTCTTAAAATAGCTTTTGATGTATTAGAACAACAAAAAACACATCAAAACAAAACAGTCATATTATCTGACATTCTTCAAAGTGGTTTTGCCGATGAAGTGCTTTATGAAAAAATCGCCCTATTGATTCAACAAAATGGCATCGATAAAATCATCGGCATCGGATCGACAATTTCCAAGTATTTACCTAAACATCTTCCAGGCACATTTTTTGAAACAACCAACGAGTTTTTAGAGCATTATAACCTCACTTCGTTTGCGGATGAATCCATTTTAATTAAAGGATCAAGAGTCTTTTCTTTTGAGCGAATCGTGGGAGAATTAGAGGAAAAAACCCATGAAACAGTTCTGGAAATCAATCTAGACCACATCATACATAATTTCAATTTCTATCGCTCAAAAATCAAAACATCTACTAAAATAATGGTCATGTTGAAAGCTTTTGGTTACGGAAACGGTTCTTATGAAATTGCCAAGCAACTCCAACACTTAAAAGTAGATTACTTAGGTGTCGCATTTGCCGACGAAGGAATTCTACTTCGAAAATCGGGCATACAAACACCAATTGTAGTGATGAATCCCGAAAAAAGTGCTTTTAGCTCCATGGTTCATTACGACTTGCAACCTGAGATTTATTCATTATCCGAATTGAAAAGTTTCGCACAATGTTTGCACATGTCTGACTTAAAAAATTATCCAATTCATCTAAAGCTCAACACCGGCATGAACCGATTGGGCTTTGCGGAAAATGACTTTGACAGTCTCATTGATTTTTTAAAGCAGCACAATGAAATAAAAGTTGCTTCCATTTTTTCACACTTAGCAACAAGTGATCAACCAAAATTGAACGAATTTACAGAGAATCAGTTTCAAAAGTTTCAGAAATGGTCAGAAAAAATAATGACCACATTAGATTACCGTCCCCTTCTTCATATTTTAAACACCTCTGGCATTCACAATCACACCTATTATCAATACGATATGGTTCGCCTAGGCATTGGACTGTACGGTATTGCTAATTCTGAAGAAGAAAATAAGCAGTTACGCAACGTTTCTAAACTAAAATCTATTGTACTTCAAATCAATGAAATAAAAAAGGGAGATGCGGTAGGTTACGGAAGAGCATTTGTGGCAGAAAAAACAACAAGAACGGCAACCATCCCCATTGGATATGCAGACGGCATCCGAAGAAGCTATGGAAACGGAATTGGCAAAGTTCACATTAAAGGAAAGAATTATCCAATTATCGGCTCTATTTGTATGGACATGTTGATGATAGACATCGAAAATGAGCTAATTAACGAAGGAGATGAGGTGGAGATTTTTGGAGAAAACATCTCGATTCAGGAACTTGCAAAAAAATGGGAAACAATTCCTTATGAAGTGATGACTTCGATATCGCAACGTGTCAAAAGAGTTTTTTATAAAGAGTAAGATGAGGTATCAAAATTTATGTAACCTTTTTTATTTATTCGATTATTAGCTTATCTTTGTTTATTAATAATAACTAAAAATTGGGACTTATGGGATTTATGTCAGAATTTAAAGAATTTGCCGTAAAAGGAAATGTAATGGACTTAGCAATCGGTGTCATCATCGGTGGAGCATTTGGAAAGATTATCGACAGTGTAGTAAATGATTTGATTATGCCACTTGTATCTGCGGTTATTGGCTCGCCTGACTTCTCCAATATGTACACGGTTTTAAAAGATCCAACAGGAGGTATTGCTCAAGGAATGGCACTTACTGACGCACAGGCAGTTGAAAACGCCGTGGTTTTTGCTTATGGAAACTTCATTACTGTTGCTATCAACTTTTTATTATTGGCATTTGTTGTGTTTTTAATGGTAAAATTCATTAATAAATTAAAAAGAGAAGAAAAGGCAGCTCCCGCTCCAGAAGCACCTGCCGGACCTACACAAGAAGAATTACTATCTGAAATCCGAGATTTACTTAAAAAATAATAATTCAACTTTAGCACCCATTTCAGTGCTTGATAACACAAAGCAACTCTTCTAAGTAGATCCTTAAGAGTTGCTTTTTATCTACTCAATTTCTCGAAGATTAATCTACCACACCTTCAATCCTTTTTGACAGACTACCTATCAACAAATTGGATTTAAAGTCGATAATAATCTGTCAGTTTTAATTTGTAATTCCTTTTTCAATCAACTTGAATCTGACATCATGACTTTTAATTCGATTCAAAAAAGACAGAAAATACAATTACAATAGTGACATGTCAAAGAAGTCAACAATTTACATTTCTACGCAATAAAATAGCCATTGGAGTTTCATCATTGGTTTGCGAAGTTGAATGTCTATTGCTAAATTAAGAGAAACATTTCAAATCGAATGATAATAAAAAAAGCCGCTCTCTGATCAAAACCAGACGGAGCAGCTTTTATAATATTTAAGACCAATTCTTACAATGTCTTTCTAATCTCAACTTCTTGGAAGGCTTCTATGATGTCGAGTTCTTTGATGTCGTTATAATTTTTAACCTGGATACCACAATCATAGCCTTTAGAAACCTCTTTAACGTCATCTTTAAAACGTTTTAGAGCAGCTAATTCTCCAGTAAATATCACAACACCTTCGCGAATGATACGGATTTTGGAATTTCGGAGTATCTTTCCTTCTGTAACCATACACCCTGCAATTGTACCAATTTTTGAGATTTTAAACAACTCTCGGATTTCCGCTGCACCTGTAATTTCTTCTTTCAATTCAGGCGAAAGCATTCCTTCCATTGCATCTTTAACATCATCAATAGCATCATAAATAATAGAGTAGTTTCTGATATCGATTTCTTCTTTTTCTGCAATTGCCTTAGCTGTAGCCATTGGGCGAACGTTAAACCCGATGATAATTGCGTCCGATGCCGAAGCCAACAATACATCAGATTCAGTTATAGCTCCAACTCCTTTATGGATGATGTTTACCTGAATTTCTTCGGTTGACAATTTAGAGAACGAGTCCGAAAGTGCCTCAACAGATCCATCCACGTCTCCTTTCAAAATGATATTCAACTCTTTAAAGTCACCCAAAGCGATACGTCGTCCAATTTCTGCCAAGGTAATGTGACGTTGTGCACGAACGGATTGCTCACGAATTAATTGTGTACGTTTAGTAGCAATTTGTTTCGCTTCACGTTCGTCCTCAAAAACGTTAAATTTATCCCCTGCAGTAGGGGCACCGTCTAAGCCTAAAAGAGAAATAGGACGAGAAGGACCTGCTTCTGCAACAGGATTACCTCGTTCATCAAACATCGCTTTTACTTTTCCATGATTTTTACCTGCCAACATATAATCCCCAACTTTCAAAGTACCTGTCTGCACTAAAACAGTAGTTACGTACCCCCTGCCCTTGTCCAAAGAAGCTTCAATAACAGTTCCCACAGCCATCTTTTTCGGGTTGGCTTTCAGCTCTAACATTTCAGCCTCAAGCAATACTTTCTCTAAAAGTTCAGGCATACCTTGACCAAATTTTGCTGAAATATCCTGTGACTGATAAGTTCCGCCCCATTCTTCCACCAAATAATTCATTGCGGCAAGCTTTTCTTTAATTTTATCCGGATTTGCAGTCGGTTTATCCACCTTATTAATAGCAAAAATGATTGGCACACCAGCTGCCTGAGCGTGTGAAATGGCCTCTTTTGTTTGCGGCATGATATCGTCGTCGGCTGCGACTACAATAATCACAATATCTGTAAGTTGAGTACCCCTTGCACGCATTGCAGTAAACGCCTCGTGACCAGGAGTATCTAAAAATGTAATTCGCTGACCGTTTTCCAAAGTCACACCATAAGCCCCAATATGCTGTGTAATCCCTCCTGATTCTCCTGCAATTACGTTTGCTTTGCGGACATAGTCCAACAACGAGGTTTTCCCGTGATCTACGTGCCCCATTACTGTAACAATAGGAGCTCGAGCTATCAAATCTTCTGGACTATCTACTTCTTCAACTATCGAGTCTTCGATATCTGCTGTTGTAAACTGCACTTCGTAACCAAATTCGTCAGCGACAATTGTCAATGTTTCAGCATCTAAACGCTGATTCATGGTCACCATGATGCCTAAAGACATACAAGTTCCAATTACTTGAGTAATTGGCACGTTCATCATCGTTGCGATCTCACCCACAGTTACAAACTCGGTTACTTTCAGCACCTTATTTGTTTCTTCTGCACGTGCTTCTTCCTCTTTCTTACGGTGAAGTTCTCGTTTATCTTTACGGTATTTTGAAGCTTTAGATCTGTTTTGTCTTCCTTGCAAACGCTCCAAAGTTTCTTTAATTTGTCTTGAAACTTCTTCTTCTGTAGGCTCTACCTTAGCAACAGGTTGCTTTTTATTAAAATTCCTTCCACCTCCTCTTGCTCCTGCATTTGCACCTCCTCTACCTGCACCTTGCTGACCACCAGGCCTATTACTGCGATTTCCAGGTTGCTGTGTATTCTTATTGTCTTGATTTCCTTGCCCAGTAGTACTCGTCCGATCCGTTTTCACAATACGTTTGCGGCGATTTCTATTAGAAGAGGTTCCACCTGCTGATTTGGCGCCTGGTTTTTTATCGTCTTTTTTCTTTTTAGGCTTATTGAATTGAGATAAATCAATTGTTTGGCCGGTAAACGTAGTTCCAGACAATTTTTGATATTGAGTTTCTATTTTTTGAGGCTCAGCTTGATCAGAATCATTCGCTTTCTCATTATTAACCTCTTCCTTTTTTGCTTCTTTAGCCTTATTATTATCAACGACAGCAGTTGGTTTCGCCGGCTGCTGCTCCTTTGAGACATCCTTAACAGGTTTCTTTTCAGTTACTTTAAAGGTTTTCTTCTTAGGCTCAACTGCCTTTTTAGCTATTTTTGGTTCCCCTTTCTTCGGTGCTTTACTAACGACTTCATCGGATTTCTCAGCTACCTTAGTTTGCGATTCTTTTTCTTTTGACACATCTTTTGACACATCTTTCGTATCTTTATCCTTAGTATCAGTCAGAGCATCTTTAGTTTCAACAGTAGGTTTATTAGTAGCATCTAAATCAATTTTCCCGACGGTCTTAAGAGTAGGAAGTTCCGCTTTGGCTTTAATGACTTGCTTTTTGGCTCGTTCTTCTTCTTTTCTTTTCTTTTCTTGCTCTTCGCGTCTTACTTTCTCTTCTTCTTCACGCTTACGTCTTTCTTCCTTTTCACGCTCTAGACGTAAAATCTCTTTTTCTTTTCTTTTCTCTTCGCTTACTTCAATTGATGCTTCCTTTTTCCCTTTATCGGCAGAGAACTGTTTATTCAAAGCAGCATGTTCTTCACTCGAAATTTTTGCATTCGGAGAAGCTTCAATTTCAAAACCCTTGGTTTTTAAAAATTCCACAGCTCTGTCGAGAGAAATATTCAATTCCCTTAAAACTCTGTTTATTCTTATTACTCTTTTATCAGACATATGATCCTTTTACTAATATATATTGTGTGTCGTTGTGTTGTTTATGTTGTTTAGCTTTGAATTATTCTTTAATAACATTTTAAAAAGAATAAAAAACTTTTGAATTATGCCATTATTCTGTCAAATATAATCAAATTCTTAGTCTTCGAACTCGTCGCGCAAAATTCTTAGCACTTCTTCCACGGTTTCGTTTTCCAAATCAGTTCTTCTCACAAGCTCATCAACTGTATGTTTCAACACACTTTTTGCCGTATCTAAACCAATTTTGACAAATTCATCGATGACCCATTGATCGATTTCATCAGTGAATTCTTTTAATTCCACGTCGTCTTCTTCCAATGTTTGCGCACCATCTCTAATCACATCAATCTCGTAACCAGTCAACCAACCCGCTAATTTAATATTCTGACCACCTTTCCCAATAGCTTTCGAAACTTCATCGACATCCAAATACACATTGGCTTTTTTGGTCTCTTGGTTAATGGAAACATTGTTTACTTTTGCAGGACTTAAAGCTCGTTGAATATACAATTCTGGATTGTTTGTGTAATTGATTACATCGATGTTCTCGTTGCCTAACTCTCGTACAATACCATGAATACGCGATCCTTTGATACCCACACAAGCTCCAACAGCGTCGATGTTATCATTGTAACTATCCACGGAAACTTTTGCTTTTTCACCAGGAATCCGAACCACTTTATGAATGGTAATAATTCCATCAGCAATTTCAGGAATTTCTTGTTCAAACAAACGCTCCAAAAACAAATTCGATGTTCTACTCATGATGATTTGGGGTTTATTGCCCTTCAATTCTACACTTTCAATTATCCCCTTAACCGTTTCACCCTTTTTGAAATAATCCGAAGGGATTTGTTTCTCTTTTGGCAAAATGATCTCCTTATTATTTTCATCAATCAAAATTACAGCTTTTGGACGAACATGGCTCACTTCCGCAGAATAAACTTCGTTTACCATATCTTTAAATTGTTTGTAAAGATTGGTACTGTCGTGTTCCTGAATTTTTGTAATCAAATTTTGACGCAGTGCTAAAATTGCACGACGTCCCAATTGAACTAATTTCACTTCTTCAGACACGTCTTCGCCCACTTCAAAATCAGGCTCAATCTTGCGAGCATCGCTCAACGAGATTTCAGAATTGTCGTCTTCAACTTCTCCGTCATCCACCACTATTCGGTTCCTCCAAATTTCCATATCTCCCTTATCCGGATTGATAATAATAGAGAAATTGTCGTCTGAACCAAATTTTTTCTTCAATGCATTTCTAAAAACATCTTCCAAAATCGCCATTAAAGTGACTCTATCGATATGTTTGTAATCTTTAAACTCGTAAAACGAATCAACTAATGCAATATTATCCATGAAATGTATTATTTTTAAAACGATATAACTACTACTGCTTTTTTGATACTAATGTACGGAACTACTTTGGTCTTCACAACTGTTTCCTTCCCTTTTCCGATTTTTTTGGGCTCTCGTGTTTTCCATTCCAACACAACTCCTTCTTCATCGGCGGATAATAGCGTGCCCTCTATTTGATCTTCTTCAGTGGTCACTTCTAATTTTCTTCCGATGTTTTTTCGATACTGTCGAGGAAATTTCAACGGTTCTGTAGCGCCTGCTGAGGCAACTTCTAATGAAAAATCTTGTTCTTCGCGGTCTAAATTGTGCTCAATACTTCGACTTACCTCTATACAATCATTCAAACTCACACCGTTGTCTCCATCAATAATAACGGAAATTTTGTAATCGGGCGAAATGCTAAAATCAATCAGAAAAAGCTCTGGATATTGCGCCAACCCTTGCTCTAACAGACTTTTTACCTTGTTGCTAAAATCCATATTCTGTATAAAAAGAGGGGACAGCCAGTCCCCTCATTATTTAGTTTTACATTAAATAACTTTGCAAATATACAATATTTATTTTAAATAGTATTAATTTTGGTAAATTATCAATTTTATATCTATATTTATAGTTTGAACTAAAACGTGTAATAATCACATAAATTTTTAAACAATGAAAAAAATTTTAGTCCCAACTGATTTTTCTGAACAAGCTTTTAATGCTTTAAAAGCTGCCGCAAGTATTGCTAGAAAATCAAATGCTGAAATCATCCTTTTGCATATCATCGACTTGCCTCAAGAAGCAATGGACAAAGTAAATCCCGGCTATGATATTCCGGAAATTATTTTCTTTAAAAATCATGCTGAAGCTCGCCTCACAGAAACTTCTTATTCTCCTGTATTAGAAGGACTGACTGTTTCTCAAGTATTGAAATTGGGACGTACTTTCAACGAGGTGACTCAAGTTGCCAATGCAAACGACGTTGACCTGATCGTGATGGGATCACATGGAGCCAGCGGTTTCAAAGAATTTTTTGTAGGTTCGAATACTGAAAAAGTGATTAGATCCTCCGAAATACCTGTTTTGGCAATTAAAGGCAATGAGTCCGAAATAAAATTTGACAAAGTTGTTGTTGCCAATGATTTTACTGAAGACATAAAAGATAGTTTCCAAAAAATCATCAACTTTTTGAAAGCAAACGGTGGTACTCCCCACTTTTTACTAGTCAATACACCAAACAATTTTAAATCTACTCATGTGGCCGAGGAAATGGCTCGTAATTTTCTAAGCCAATTTGAGTTAGATAGCTATGATTTCTCTATCTATAACGATACGGATGTAGAAAAAGGCATTTTAAATTTTGCTGAACGTATTAACGCCGATTTAATTGCAATGGGAACACACGGAAGAAAAGGTTTTGCACGATTCTTAAACGGAAGTGTTAGTGAAGACTTGATGAATCATTCTCCAAAATCTATTATTACTTTTAAATTGTAATTATATTTATAATAAAAAAAGCTGAACAATTTAGAGTTCAGCTTTTTTATTTATTCTTTCCTTTCTATTTTATTCGTCGCAACCAATTGCGCATGGAAACCTCTTTGTCTATGATTCCCTTTAAATCCGCTATTTGCACTCGATCTTGTTTCATTGTATCTCTGTGGCGTATGGTCACAGTTTTATCTTCCAAAGTCTGATGATCCACTGTAATACAAAATGGAGTTCCTAAAGCATCTTGACGACGATATCGGCGACCAACAGCGTCTTTCTCATCGTAGGTTACATTAAATTCCCATTTTAAATCATCAATAATTTCACGAGCTACTTCTGGCAATCCGTCTTTTTTGACCAACGGCAAAATTGCTGCTTTGGTAGGCGCCAAAACAGACGGCAATCTTAAAACAGTACGTACCGAGCCGTCTTCCAATATTTCCTCTTGCAATGCTTTGGAAAAAATAGCCAAAAACAAACGATCCAATCCCACAGAGGTTTCAACCACATAAGGGATATAAGACGAATTGGTTTCATTATCAAAAAATTGTAGTTTCTTGCCTGAAAACTCCTCGTGTGCTTTCAAATCAAAATCGGTGCGCGAATGAATACCCTCTAATTCTTTAAACCCAAAAGGGTAATTAAACTCAATATCCGTTGCTGCATTGGCATAATGCGCCAATTTTTCATGATCGTGAAATCTATAATTTTCTGACCCTAAGCCCAAGGACAAATGCCACTTTAATCGGTATTCTTTCCAATAGTCATAATAGCCCATCTCTTCGCCAGGTTTCACAAAAAACTGCATTTCCATCTGCTCAAATTCACGCATCCTAAAAATAAACTGCCTTGCAACTATCTCATTTCTAAAAGCTTTTCCCGTTTGTGCAATTCCAAAAGGAATCTTCATACGCCCCGTTTTTTGAACATTCAAAAAATTGACAAAAATCCCTTGAGCTGTTTCAGGTCGCAAATACAAATCCATCGCAGAATCTGCGGAAGCACCTAGTTTTGTACCAAACATCAAATTGAATTGACGCACATCAGTCCAGTTTTTTGAACCGGTTTCTGGATCAGCAATTTCCAATTCTTCAATCAAAGCTTTCACATCTGCCAAATCACCCGAATCCAAACCACGAGCCATGCGCTCCAAGACTTCCTTTTTCTTAGTCAAGTACCCCACAACACGTGGATTGGTCGCTACAAACTCCTCCTCGTCAAAAGCATCACCGAAACGCTTACTTGCTTTTTGAATCTCTTTTTGAGCTTTTTGCCAGAGCTTTTCGCAGTAGTCTTCAATTAAAACATCTGCTCTGTATCTTTTTTTAGAATCTTTATTGTCAATCAACGGATCGTTGAACGCATCTACGTGACCGGAAGCTCTCCAAGTAGTCGGATGCATGAAAATCGAAGCATCAATTCCTACAATGTTTTCGTGTATTTGCACCATTGCTTTCCACCAGTACTCACGAATGTTGCGCTTAAGCTCCACCCCGTTTTGTGCATAGTCATAAACTGCGCTCAATCCATCATAAATTTCACTCGACGGAAAAATATAACCGTACTCTTTTGCATGTGAAATTACATTCTTAAAAATATCTTCTTGTTTTGCCATAGTGCAAAAATAGTAAAAATCCTCAAACAACAAACCTTTTGTTTTTTTACAAATTTGTTAAGTAGATTAAATTAAAAACTAACAACGCTAATAAAACAAATTAGACTGTCGTGTTCCAAGAACTTCGTTTCCGCTTCCAAAACACCAAATTCATATCAGTGACAGAATCGGACTTTTCTCGATTTTCTCATAAAAACTTAGTGATTTAAACATCAAATAATTGAGTGATTTCAAGAGCTAAAAAAAAACTTATCAACAAAGTGGTAAAAAGTGGTAAAAAGTGGATAAAATTTTCTAATTTTGTTTTGTCAAATAGCTCAAAAAAATAAACGTGCAAGCAATAGTAGGAACATACGAGTGTAAAATCGACACCAAAGGAAGGGTGTTGATACCTGCTGCATTGAAGAAACAGCTGGCGGCTATTGACGACGGCTTTGTCCTAAAGCGCTCTGTGTATGAGAAGTGCATTGAACTTTGGCCCATGAGCGAATGGAGTATGATGATGTCCAAGCTCAATGAACTCAACCGTTTCGACCGCAAGGCAGACCGTTTTATTCGCAGGTTTATGGCTGGAGTCAAAATGATAGAAATAGACGACGCAGGTCGACTGCAAATGAACAAAGATTTGGTGGAATTTGCCGAAATTTCGAAAGAGGTTGTTTTTTCTTCAAAAATCAATCTAATTGAAATCTGGGACAAGAAATTATACGAACAAATAGTAAACGAGGACGAAGTGGATTTCGGAGATTTAGCGGAAGAAGTCATGGGTTCGTCTATGAATAATTATGGAGCATAACGAATACCACAATCCGGTTTTATTAACCGAAACTGTTGACGGTCTGAACATAAAACCCGATGGCGTTTATGTGGATGTAACTTTTGGCGGCGGAGGTCATTCAAAAGAGATATTACGTCGTTTAGGTCCAGATGGAAAGTTATTTGCCTTCGACCAAGACACCGATGCTTTGCAGAACGCCCTAAAAGACGACCGATTTGAATTAATTAACGCCAATTTCAGAGACATTAAACGTTTTTTACGTGTGTATGGAATCAAAGAAGTTGATGGTATTTTAGCAGACTTAGGAGTCTCTTCGCATCAGTTTGACGTGGCAGATCGCGGGTTTTCTATCCGATTCGATGCAGCCTTAGATATGCGTATGAATCAAAACAGTAACATCTCGGCTTATGAAATAGTCAACGAATACGAAGAGAAGGAATTAGCTCGCATCTTTTTTGACTATGGCGAATTGAAACCTGCAAGAGGAATGGCGGCTGCTATTGCAAACAGTCGAATTAAGACACCGATAAAAAATACCGAACAGCTGAAAGAGGTACTATCGAAGTTTCTACCTCCACACAGAAGTAACAAAATATTGGCACAAATTTACCAAGCAATCCGCATAGAAGTCAATCAAGAAATGGATGCTTTAAAAGAGTTCTTGGAGCAATCCTTAACACTTTTAAAACCCAAAGGTCGGCTGAGTGTCATTTCTTATCATTCATTGGAAGATCGTTTGGTTAAAAGATTTATTAAAAATGGAATGTTTGAAGGTGAGCCAGAACGCGATTTTTTCGGAAGGTTTGAAGTTCCCTTTAAAGCTATTGGTAAACACATCATTCCGACAGATAAAGAGATTGAACTAAATAACAGAGCACGAAGTGCAAAATTGAGAATAGCAGAAAAAAAATGATATGGGAATTAATAATATAATAAAAGCTAAATTTTTGGTTGAAGGGCAATCATTGAAAAATTGGCTTTTCATTATATATGTGGTTTTTTGGACTTTAGTCTTGATTGCCAATAACCATTTTTATGAAGATAAGATGATGAAAGCAAAAAACTTGACTGAACAAGTCAAGGAATTGCGTTCGGAATTTGTTGATAGAAGATCCGAGTTGATGCAACTACGAATGGAATCCAATGTTGCACGACAAATGGAGCCGCTTGGTGTGGCACCTTCGTCTGTACCGCCTAGAAAAATAAAAGTAGTGATTGAAAAGGATAAAAAATGGTATAAAATATGGGAGTAGCAAAGAAAAATGAAAACAACCGAATTTATTTGGTGTTCTTTGGAATGCTTGCCATAGGCATGTTCATTTTTACAAAGCTAACAATCATTCAGTTCAAAGAAGGCGAAGAGTGGCGAAGCAGAGCCGACAGCCTGACCATCAGAGATGAAATCATCCCTGCTAATAGAGGTAATATCTATTCGGCAGACGGTAGTCTTTTAGCTACTTCTATACCAAAATACACCATATATTTTGATCCATTTTCACCGTCGGAAGAAAATTTCGAAAAATACATCAAACCCTTTTCAGATTCGCTTGCCAAATTTATACCGAAGAAAACCTCTGGTCAATACGAATCCTATTTTAGAAAAGCACGTTCCAATAAAAAAAGGTATTTACATATTGCAACACGTTTAAATTATACACAATACATGAAGTTAAAATCGTTTCCGCTCTTTAATCTTGGAAAATACAAGGGCGGCATGATTGTAAATCAAGTGCATGTACGCGAATATCCTATGGGAGCTATCGCGCACAGAACTATTGGTTACGAACGTGTTAACGACGACAAAACCACTACCCGAAAAGGAATTGAAGGAGCCTTCACAAACTATTTAGTTGGAAAAGAAGGTAAAAGAAAAGTCCAAAAAATGTCCAAAAACCTTTGGAAACCAATACATGACGATAATGAAATTGACCCTAAAGATGGATTTGATGTCATTACAACCATTGATGTTTACATTCAAGACATTGCCCATCATGCATTGTTGAATTCTTTGGAATACTATGAAGCTGATCACGGGACGGTCGTAGTTATGGAAACCAATACAGGTCAAATCAAAGCGATTTCAAATTTAGGACGAATTGGAAATGGTTCATACCAAGAAACGGTAAATTATGCTATTTTGGAACGTCACGACCCAGGCTCAACCTTTAAATTAGCTTCCTATCTAGCTTTATTAGACGACAATAAAGCAGATACCTCATCTGTTTTTGACACAAACGGAGGCATCGTACATTTTTCTGGAAGACAGGTACGCGATTCCAATCGAAGAGGTTATGGAAAAATTTCATTAGCACGCGGTTTTGAAGTTTCTTCAAACACCGTGGTTACTCAGGCCGTTCAACAAGCCTATAAAAATAATCCAAAAGCATTTACAGATAAAATGGCAACTTTTGGGTTTAATGATACTTTGGGCTTAGACCTAAAAGGGGAGCCTGCGTCCTACATTCCTGTTCCGGGTGATAAAAACTGGAGTAGAATAGCCCTACCCTGGATGGCGTATGGCTATGGAATTTTGGTTACCCCCTTGCAAATGCTGACGTTATATAATGCTGTAGCAAATGATGGTGAAATGGTTAAACCTCAATTTGTCAGAGAAATTAGAGAAGTAAACCAGCCCATTAAAGTTTTTGAAAAAGAAGTCCTAAATCCACAGATTGTGCGCCCAGAAGTGATTACACAAATGCAAGAAATTCTGAAAAATGTTATGATAAGAGGAACCGGTAGAAACTTATACTCAGAGGATTTTTCTATGGCAGGTAAAACCGGAACTGCACAAATGAACTACGGAAAAGCACAAGGCAGCATGTATTATGCCTCTTCTTTTGTTGGGTATTTCCCAGCAGAAAATCCAAAGTATTCATGCATTGTGGTAATACATCGACCAACAAAACATAGTTATTATGGCGGAGATGTGGCTGGACCTGTGTTTAAACGGATTGCACAAAAAATATTTACTGACGTGCCTTCGATGAAAGAAATAAAAGAGATTGAAACCCCATCGGAACAAGCAATTCAAAGCTATAAAAAATACTATGCAGAAGTAAATAAAACATACGATTTGATGCCAAACGTGATTGGACTTTCTGCCATGGATGCCGTAGCATTGTTGGAAAACCTAGGTTTAAAAGTTAAAACAAATGGGTGGGGAAAAGTAGCGAAGCAATCCATCGCAAAAGGTCAAAAATTTACAGATAATCAATTAATCATTTTAGAATTGTCATAAAAAACATTCAGAGAAGCGTAAAAAATGAAAAAACTAAAGGACATATTGTATCGAGTTTCTATCGAAGCTGTACGAGGTAGTACAGATATCGAAGTGCTCGACCTTGCTTTTGATTCTCGTAAGGTTCAACAAGGAACGGTTTTTATTGCACAAAAGGGCACGCAATCTGATGGTCACTTATTTATTGACCAAGCCATCGCTTCGGGTGCAATTGCAGTGGTCTATGAAAACGAACCTTGTAATTATTTTGAAAATGTCACCTATATTCGTGTGAAAGATACCGATATAGCTTTGGCACAAATCGCGTCTAATTTTTATGACAATCCTTCGAAACAACTCTTTCTTGTTGGGGTGACAGG
>Ga0209075_1000274_pt1 | contig 48793 bp, 50 predicted proteins | sample Stecom2011_FD_187523 | JGI IMG/M metagenome (GOLD analysis project Ga0209075, IMG submission 187523) | Agricultural soil microbial communities from Utah to study Nitrogen management - Steer compost 2011 (SPAdes) (version 2) | ecosystem: Environmental > Terrestrial > Soil > Agricultural land...
CTCTCGCAGCCGATGCCGTCCTTGTCCCCGTCGAAACCGTGGGGATCTGGCGGCAGGACCTGGAACCGTCGGTGGGGGATATCTCCGCAGTTCAGATCAGGCGGGTAGGGCGGGATGCAGACGGTGGGATAGCTCGGGTCACAGTTGCCACCACCCCCGCCTCCGCTACCTCCGGCCTCTTTGGGCTTGGTGGTGGTGGGCTTGGGCCTGGTGGTGGTCGTCACCGGAGCGGCCCACGCCAGGCTATGCACCACGTTGCCGTGATGGTCGAGCAGGAAGGCGGTGTCACCGTCGTTGTTCCAGACGGCGCCCTTCGAACTGCACCAGTAGAGCGTCGCCGCGCCGTCGGCCCCGCACCCGGTGTGGATCGCCACCGACGCTCCCGCTCCCAGGACGAAGCCGGCAGGGAACTGATACCGGTGCGAGGCCGACTCGTCCTTCAAGACCCACCCGGTCAGGTCCACGCCCATCGCCCCGTTGTTGCGGATGACCACGTACTCGCCGTTGAGATTCTCGTGATCGTTGCCCGGCGCGTCGGCCTGTAGTTCGACAACCGTGAGGTCGTAGCCGGCCGACGGGCCACAGGCGTCCTTCGCCCAGAGCCCGAGACCCATCTCCCTGGCGTGCTCCTGCGCGGCGCGGAAGCGGGACGACATCGACGTGTCGGGTGGGTAGTCGCGGGCCAGGGCCGCTCCGCGGCGCAGGATCTCCTCGCCCACGTTGAGACCCCCGACCCACACGTGCCGGAGCAGACGGTCATACTGGTCGCGGTCCGACCGGTCCCGGGTCAGCCAAACGGTCGAGCCCACCGGTGCGAGCCACTCCAGGACTGCCGCCGCCTCGGCGGCGAAGCACTCGCCCCGCTCCGGGGAATTGATGCCGATGATCCTCAGTGGCTCCGTCGACCCGTTGGAGAGTCGAACGCGGATGGTGTCGCCGTCTGTGATGGAAGCAACGATGGCCTCGGTGGCGCCCGACGGCGGGTCGGCTTCGGGGTCTCCAGCCGCCCCGGCCGTGACCGGGGCGAAGATCACATCCGCGTGCTCCTGTTCGGGGAACGGGACTGCACGCGTGGTCGTCGTGGTCGCCTCCACGGTCGTCGTTGTCGCGGTCGACGTGGATGTCGTCGCCATCGTCGTGGTGACCGAGGATGACGTCGAGTTGGCGACCGGAAGTGTCGTATCCGCGGCCTGGGGAGTCGGTGGCTCCTCGCCACCCGCGTTCAACGCCGCGGCGACGACGAGGACCCCGGCCGCGACGAATCCGGCTCGCTTCTTGGTCCAGCGACCTTCCATCGGTTCAGGATCGGCCACGGGAGCGGACTTCTCGCTGGGGCGAAGGGCCTAATCCAGAGTCGGCACGACGCAGTCGTCGAGGCTCCGTCCCGGGCCGCCCGGGCTGAAGTTCTGGGTCTCCACCTGGGGGATCGGGTTCTCAGCGGTGGTCACGAACCGGACGAGGCCCCGGTAGACCGCCTCCGCGTACGTCTGGCGGAAGGTGGTGGTCTGCGCCAGCGCCTCTTCGGTGGGGTTCGAGATGTACAGCCCCTCGACGATCGCCGACGGGACCTCCGCCACCTCGATCAGGGTGTAGTAGTCGCCGCCGTCCGAACCGATCCGGGCGATCAACCCCTCACCGGTGCCACCCGTCCAGTCGGCGCCGAAACTGGCGAACGAGCGACGCAGCTCGTCGAGGATCAATGCCCCGAGGCGGGCCGACTCGTCGTCGAAGGCGGAGACGTACACCTCGGAGCCCGGGTGGTCGAGCGTCGTGGCCGGACCGCTGTTGTGATGGATGGAGACGATGGCGTCGGCGTCGACGGAGTTCGCCAGCACGCTGCGGAAGGTGAGACCGACCTCGAAGTCCCCGCCGTCGGGGCCGTTCACCGGCCGCGTGGCGATGGCGGCGTGGGCGGCGGGCACACCGGTCCCGGGGGTGATCGCCCCGGTCGTCCAGTCGATGTCGTGGGGCGAGCTGAGCAGCTCGACGACCCGATTGGCCACATCGAGGTTGACGTCGGCCTCCCTCAGGCCATTCGGCCCGATGGCCCCGTAGTCGGGGTAGCCGTGACCGGCGTCGATGACGAAGACGGCGTCGGCGAACCCGTCGCGGTCCAGCAGGACCTCACCCGGCGTGACCTGGTCGGCCGAGAGGAAGCCCTCCCGGTTGCAGACGTCGAGCACGCGATAGCCACCCGCCTCCTCGCCGAGGACCGCGAATGGGATGTTGGCGGCGAGGGCATTTCCCTGATACATCGTGCCGGCCCGGCTGGTGACCCAGCCGACCCGGGTGGGCCTCGATGGGGCTGTGGTGGTGGTCGGCGAGGCCTGTCCGATGGTGGTGGAGGGGGTGGAGGGGTTCGCCGAATCTCGCCACACCAGGAACCCGGTGACGAGCGTCACTGCGACCAGGACGACGAGAATCGGCTGGTTTCGGCTCAGACTTCCCCCTGCGAGGCGACCGGGCTAGGTCACCACAGGTCGCGCCGTATGCCAAACGGAGGCCTCAGCCGACGTGCCGGGGAGGTTGCCCGACCCGGTCGCTGAGGGCCGCGGCCCGGTCGCGGACGATCCGCTCGGCTATCCCCCGCGCCGCATGCCGGATCCACATCGCGGTCTGGGAACCGTCGCGGTAGTCGGCCTCGCCGAACGCATCGACCCGCCGCTGCTCGAGCAGGCGCGCGGCCTGGGCGAACTCCCGCTCCGAACCGGGGTTGTACACGGCGTAGGTCCGACCCCCGTTGCCGGAGACGATGGAGAAGACGGGCACGTCCGACGGGCCGTCGGCGATGTAGATCATGTTCTGGAAGGGGACGCGTCGGTCCTCCGGGGCGATCTTGGCGTTGACGTCGATCGACGGGTTCTTGTTGGTTCCCTTGTTGATCTCGAAGACGGCGCGTGTCTTCGAGGTGTTGTCGATGACATAGATCAACTGCTGGATCTCGCCCTCCGGGGAGAACAGCTGACCCTGCTTGTTCTGATACTCGGGCGGCGCCACCAGTTCGGTGAACTCGCACGCCCACACGTAGTCGATGTACGGGGCGATGGCGGATCCCAGGATCATGCGACGCAGACCGGTCGACACCACATAGTGCTCCACCGTGATCTGGTGCTCGGCGAAGAACGGGTCGGCCTGGATCTCTTTCTTGAGGAGCTCCATGAAGTCGGGGATGCCGGAATAGAAGTCGATCCGGGAGCCGAGCTCCTCGAGGAGCTGGTTGCTCAGCCCCGGCATGCGGCCGTGACGCACATAGGAGAGGATGTGGTTGAGGTAGAGGTGGTCGCGCTGGATCAGCTTCGACCCGTGGCTCCGGTAGAACTCCTCGAGCCCATCGACCTCAGCCCAGAACTCGGCCTCGTCGATCCCGTAGTGACGGAACAACGGGCCCTGCATGTTCCCGGGGATCAGGGTCTTGTCGAAGTCCCAGATCACCGCGATCACGTTCTGTGGAAAGATCTGGCTCACGGCCCTATTGAGGCTATTCGGAATCGCGAAAACCACAACAGGTACGGTTCCGTCGATGTTCGACGTCTACACCTCGTGCCGCCGGGTGGACTCGGGCGGAGTCAGCCTCAACGTCGCCGATCACGGGCCTCCCGACGGCGAGCCCGTGCTGATGCTCCACGGCTTCCCCGACTCGGCGCGTCTCTGGCGCAACCAGATCCCGGCGCTCGTAGAAGCGGGGTATCGGGTCATCGCCCCCGACCTGCGCGGGTTCGGGAGGTCCGACCTGTCGGTCACCGCCCGGCAGTGCGGGATGCGGGCGATGGTGGGCGACGTCATCACCGTCCTGTCCGATGCCGGGGTCGAGAGTGCCCATGTCGTCGGCCACGACTGGGGAGCCGCCATCTCCTGGGCCGCGGCGTTGTCGGTGCCCGACCGGGTGCGCAGCCTCACCGCCCTCTCGGTGGGCCACCCTTCGGCGTTCCAGGCCGCCGGCCTCGCCCAGAGGGAGAAGAGTTGGTACATGCTCCTCTTCCAGTTCGAGGGTCTCGCCGAGAAATGGCTGTCCGACAACGACTGGTTCTGGCTCCGGCGCTGGACCGGGTGCGACGAGGTGGAGAACTGGATAGAGGACCTGAGCCGCCCCGGGGCCCTGGAGGCGGCCCTAGCCATCTACCGGGCCAACTCCCGGCCGGAGACCTTCCTCTCACCCCCGCCCGAGTACCCGCCTCTGCAGATGCCGGTCATGGGCATCTGGTCGTCGGGCGACCGGGCACTCACCGAGCGGCAGATGGTGGAGTCGCAGAAGCAGGTCGCCGGTCGATGGCGCTACGAGCGGATCGACGACGTCGGCCACTGGATCCCGGTGGAGGCGCCGGAGACGCTGAACGCCCTGCTGCTCGACTGGCTCGACTCCATCGACGCGTGAGCACGATCCGCTTCGGCATCTCCGAGTTGCCACCCGACGGGGTGCCGGACGCCGACTTCCTCGACGGGCTCGTGGCCGAGGGTCACCGCGCGCTCGAGCTCCCCTTCACCAAGGACTTCCCGTGGAAGGAGAAGCGGTGTGAGGAGTTCGGGGCCCTCGCCGCGGAGCGGGGCATCCGGCTCTCCGTTCACGCTCCCTACTTCGCCGGGCTGACTCTCCCCGAGGAGGATCGGGGCAAGCAGTCGCTGGCGGCGGTCGAGCACACGATGAAGCTCGGGCGTGCGCTCGGCGCTCCGATCGTGGTCGCCCACTTCGGCTCCAACTACGGCGAGGAACCCGAGGTGCTCATGGATCGCATCCGGGGTCGTCTCTCGGCGATCGAGCCCAAGGTGGCGGAGCTCGGTGTCGGCCTCGGTCTGGAGACGGCGGGCAACAAGAGCCAGTTCGGGAGTCTCGGCGACATCGCCCAGCTGGCGTCGGAGTTCTCCTTCGTCCGGCCCGTCGTCGACTGGGCGCACATCCACGCCATGACCCAGGGCGGCCTCATCGACAGGGCCGCTTTCCGGGCCGTCATCGACTTCGTGACGGCGAGCTTTCCGGGCTGGATGATCGCCCCGCTCCACACCCAGTTCTCGGACAACGAGTTCGGCAAGTCGGGGGAGATCCGGCACACCGAGTACGGGAAGGGCACGCTCCGGATCACGCCGTTGATCGAGGCGGCGCTCGAGACGGACCTGGCGATGGTGGTCATCTCGGAGTCCCGCGATCTCCAGAGCCACGAGCGGATCTGGCAGGAGGCCAGGCCCCTGCTCGAGGCGGGGTCGCCGACCACCGACAGGACCCTGGCCGGGTCCGACATCGAGTTCCCGCGGCCGATCCGGGTCGAGAAGCAGGCCGACCGGTTCGTGCCCCTGGGTCTCGACCGGCAACTCACCTTCTCCAACATCGACAAGGTGTTCTTCCCCGACGCGGGCTACACGAAGGGCGACCTCATCCAGTACTACGCCTCGGTCGCCCCCGTTCTGCTGCCGCATCTGGCCGGGAGGCCGATCTCGATGTCCCGTTATCCGGACGGGATCGCGGGCGGGTCGTTCTACGAGAAGCGAGCGCCCGGCCACCAGCCGTCGTGGATGCGGACCACACCGGTCGATTCGGACAGCCAGGGCGGGATCATCGATTTCCTCCTCGCCGACTCTGCTGAGGCTCTCATGTGGTTCGCCAACATGGGCTGCATCGAGGTGCACCCGTTCCACTCCCGGGAGGGCACCCTCGACTTTCCCGATTACGCCATCTTCGACTTCGACCCGGCCGAAGGGGCGACCTGGGACCAGGTGGTCGCCGCCGTCCGTCTCCTCGAGGTGGCACTCCGCCAATTGGGGCTCGCCGGCTATCCCAAGCTGTCCGGCTCCCGTGGCATCCACGTCTACGTCCCGCTGGAGCCGGTGCACGACTACACCCGCGTGCGCCGGTTCGTGGGCGAGGTGGGAAAGTACCTGGCGGCCGCCAACCCCGGGGACATCACGATGCAGTGGGACAAGTCGAAGCGGGGCGGCAAGGTGTTCATCGACCACAACCGAAATGCTTCGGGGCAGACAGTGGCCGCCCCCTACTCGGTGAGACCGCGCCCGGGTGCGCCCGTGTCGGTCCCCATCGCCTGGTCGGAGCTGGGCTCGGTGTCCAACGGCGACTGGACGATCGCCAACATCTGGGACCGGCTGGCGAGACACGGCGACCTGTTCGCCCCTGTGGCCGGCGGCGGGCAGACCCTCGATGGCGCGGAGGGCCTCCTCGGTATCTCGTGACCGGCCCCGTGCGCATTGGTTAGGGTTGATTCATGGAGCTGTACGCACGGGTCAACATCCTCGGTGGGCGCTCGGTGCGGCTCCCCAAGGGTCGTCTCGACGACGCGATCGTCCTCGACAACGACCCCGTCGCCCGGGCGAAGAGCTGGGCGAGCCAGGGCATCGACCGTCTCCACATCGTCGACCTCGATGCCGCCGGTTACGGCGACTACCGGAACCGTGAGCTGATCGGTCGTCTCATCGAGAGCGTCGACGTCCCCGTTCAGGTGGCCGGTGGAATCCGCTCCGAGATGGAGCTGGAGCGCGTCCTCGGCCTGGGCGCCTGGCGGGCCGTGATGGGCACCGCGGCGATCGAGAACCAGATCATGGTCTGGGACATGTGCCGGGAGTACCCGGACAAGGTGGCGGTGTCCGTCGACGTCCGCAAAGGCGGTGAGGTCGCCACCAGGGGCTGGACCCGCAACAGCGGCCGGTTCCTCGAAGAGGTGCTCATCGAGATGTCCTCGGCGGGTGTGTCCGCCTTCCTCGTGTCCGAGGCCAACCGCGACTCGCTCACCGAGGCACCCAACTGGGAGATCCTCGCCGAGGCGCTGGCGATCGTGGACGAGCCGGTGATCCAGGCCGGGGGCGTCCGCGATCTGGAGGATCTCCGCCAGCTCACCCAGCTCGAGGCGAACGGCCGGCATCTCGCCGGCGTCGTCGTAGGTCGCGAGGTCACAGTCGGCCGGTTCAGCATCGCCGAGGCCAAGGAGGTCCTCGAGGGCGGAGGCCCGATGCGCGCCCCGGGCGGTGTCACCATGAGCCGGTTCACCGTGGGTGTCAGCTCGCTCGAGGCGGCCCTGGAGTTCTTCGGCGAGAAGCTCGGCTTCGAGAAGGTGCGCACGGCCGACGCGACCGACGCGGTGATCCTGCAGGCCGCCCCCGGTCAGCAGATCGAACTGGTCGAGGGCAACGGGGGGCGGCCGGAACGGCTGGTCTTCAGGGTGGAGGACCCCGAGCGCTGGCGGGCGCACCTCGCCCACATCGGCATCGAGGCGACGCGAGCCGGACAGGCCGTCGACATCAGCGGGCCCGACGGCCTGCAGATCCGACTGGAGCCCTGAGCCTCAGCCCCGGAAGAGGGTGCGGGACTGCTCCCGCATGTACTGGCGCAGGTACCAGGGGCCACCGCCACCGGCACCCGACGTGCCCGAGCTCTTCCAGCCGCCGAACGACTGGATGTCCGGCCACGCGCCCGTGGTGGCTCCTGCGGCACGGTTGACATAGGTCGTCCCCGCCTCGATCCGGGCGAACCACTTCTCGATCTCCTGCTCGTCCCTGGAGAAGAGACCGGCGGTGAGACCGAAGATCGTGTCGTTGGAGCGCTCCAGGCCCTCGTCGAGACCGGAGACGGGCGCCACGGCGACCACGGGGAGGAAGAGCTCCTCGCGCCACACCCACGAGTCCTCGGCCGGGGCGACGATCGCCGGCTCGACGAAGTTGCCCCGGGCATACTCGCCGTCGGTGAGGACGGAGCCGCCGTAGAGGACCTCGCCACCACCTGCCTCGACCTCGTCGATGGCCCGCTGGTAGCGGGCGACCGCGCCTTGATCGATCACCGGGCCCATCCAGTTCTCGGACTTGGTCGGATCACCGACCGTGATCTCGGAGGCCCGCTTCACGAGCCTGTCGACGAAGTCGTCGTACACCGACTCCTCCACGTAGACCCGGGAGGTGGCCGAGCACTTCTGACCGCTGAGGCCGAAGGCGGCGCGGGTGACGCCTTCGACCGCGGTGTCGATGTCGGCGCTGGCGGTGACGATCACCGGGTTCTTGCCGCCCATCTCGGCCACGACGGGCTTGGGGCGGGACTCGTTGGCGGTCCGGTAGATGCCCATTCCGACGTCATAGGACCCGGTGAAGGTGATCCCGTCCACCCCGTCGTGGTGGGTGAGGTGGTCGCCCACCACCGAGCCGCGGCCGCTGATCACGTGGAGCGCTTCCGCGGGCAGACCGGCTTCCTTCATCACCTCGTAGAAGTCGAACGCCATCAGGGCGCCCGAGTTGGAGGGCTTGAGCACGACGGTGTTGCCGGTGAGCAGGGCGCCGATGGAGGGGCCGGCCGCCAGCGCCATCGGGAAGTTGAACGGTGACACCACCGCCCACACGCCCCAGGGACGGAGGACCGAGAGGTTCTCCTCACCCGACTGGCTGCCCATGCGGATGATGAAGCCCTCGTGCTGGGTGATCTGCTTGGCGTAGTAACGGAAGAACTCGATGGTCTCGGCCACGTCGCCGAGGGACTCCAGGCGGTTCTTCCCGATCTCGAAAGACAGGCGCGCCGAGATGTCGTAGATGCGCTCCTCCATGATGTCCGCGGCGCGGAGCATCAGGTCGCGTCGGCGCTCCCAGCCCCATGCCTCCCACTCGGGCTGAAAGGCGCGGGCCGCGGCCACGGCCTCGTCGACGTCGTCCGTGGTGCCCTGTGCGTAGTGGCCGATGACGATCTCGGAGTCGATGGGAGAGACTTCGGTGTGGAGGTCTCGATCGGTGCGGACCTCGCCGTTCACGATCACCCCGTGCGTTTGTCCGAGGCTCCCGCGGGCTCTCTCGACCGCGGCTTCGAACGCCTGGTTCAGCTCCTGATTGTCCGCCGACATCGTGGCGTAGGTGATCTTGACGCTCATGTGACCGACACTAACCCATGGGGACGGGAACAGATGGGGCTGCGGACCTACGCGGGATGTAACAGTCCTGGGGCCGGATTGCCGATAAGAGGGCAATGAACGAGGTAAGGTCGGGCATCTGGCCCGGTTCGGCCGATACCCATCGGCGGGTGGTTCACGTCGCCGCGGTCATCGCCGCGGTCGCCGCCCTGCTCGTCTTCCTCGTCGGGCTCTGGGCCGAGGACCCGCCCATCATGAAGGCCGCCATCGGCCCGGGTCTGGCCGCCGTGTTCATGATGATCCAGTCGGTCCTGCGCCTAGAGCACGCCGGCGTGGCCCTCTTCGCCTCGTCGGCGCTCATCGCAGCCCTCGCCTACCGGGAGGGCGGGCCCATGGTGGCTCCGCTCTCCGTTGCCCTCATCGTGATCACCGCCCTCGGCGCGATGCTCATCGACCGCCATCGTCTCTTCGCGGTCGTCGTTCCTGCCGTCATCCTCCTGGCCCTGCCCCACACCTGGGACCTGACCACCACCGAGGCATGGCGGGTGGGTCTGGTCAACGCTGCTGCCTTCTCCGTTGCCGCCGTCGTCTTCATCGCCATCCGCACCCAGATCAGCGTCTACAGCGACCGGTACCGGACCCTTTTCGACGAGTCGCCGGCGGCAATCATGGAGGAGAACTGGGTAGCGGCCATCCAGCACCTCGAGTCCGAGTACGACGGCAAGCCGGAGCGCATCGAGAAGTTCCTGATGGCCTACCCCTCTGTGCTTCGGGAGGCCGTGAGCAAGGCCAGGGTGGTGAGGGCCAACCGGGCTGCCTCGGAACTGCTCGAGGCACCGTCGACCGAGAGCCTCCTCGGGTATCGCGACGGCAACCGGGTGCGCGACATCAACGTCGAGGCCTGGGCGTCGATCCTCGGCGCCCTCTACCGGCGGGAGCGTCACTACGGGATCGACATGGCGACCGTCACCCGTCAGGGGCGGCACATCTGGGTGCAGGTGCGAGGGGTCGACGTCGACCCGGCGAACCCCGGATCGACGATCTACGTCGGCCTTGCCGATGTGACCCACAACCACGAGCGGTCCGACGCGATGGCCGAGCTGGTCCAGGCCAAGAACGACTTCATCGCCCGGGTCAGCCACGAGCTGCGCACTCCGCTGACCGCGGTGGTCGGCCTGGCCGCCGAGCTCGATGCAGGGGACGACCTCGGCCCCGACGAGCGGAAGGAACTGACGCGTCTCCTGTCCGGGCAGGCCCATGAGGTGGCCGGGATCGTCGAGGACCTGCTGGTCGCGGCACGGGCCGAGATGGGCACGATGACCGTGGAGCGCACCGTCGTCGATCTCGACCGCGAGGTGGCGTCCACCGTCGAGGGGCTCGGGACGCCGATCCGTGGCATCGAGGGGCCGCTCCCCACGGTGATGGCGGACGCGGCCCGGGTGCGTCAGATCGTCCGCAACCTCCTGACCAACGCAGAGCGCTACGGAGGCCCGAACATCTCCGTACGCGGCGGCGCGCAAGGGCGTTCGTCCTGGCTCGAGGTCAGGGACGATGGCCCGGGGGTCCCGGACGACCTCGCCGAGAAGATCTTCGAGCCGTACACCGGCGCGGGCGAGCGCGCCAGCCAGTCGGTGGGCATCGGCCTTTCCGTCTCCCGGCAGCTCGCCGAGTTGATGGGTGGCTCGCTCACCTACGTGCGGGACGGCGGTGAGACCGTGTTCCGGCTCGAGCTGCCGTCGGCCTCGATGGCACCCGAGGCCTCTCTCGCTTCACAAGGCGTGGAGGGCTAGCTAACTTCCATCCTCTGATGCCCGACATGCCAATCCTCTATTGGCCGTTGATGCTCGCGGCTGCCTATTTCCTCGGGGCCATCCCGTTCGCCCAGATCGTCGCCAGGGTGAACGGAGTGGACCTGCGCAAGGTGGGCACCGGGAACATCGGCGCGGGCAACGTCACCGCCAACATCGGCAAGACCTGGGGGACCGTCGCGGCCGTCCTCGACGCTCTCAAGGGAATGATCCCCGTCTTCGTGGGCCAGCAGTTGGACCTCGGCCCCGGTGCGGCGGGGTTGCTCGGGGTGGCGGCCGTAGTCGGGCACAACTGGTCGGTCTTCATGAAGGGCCGCTCGGGTCGCGGGCTCGCCACTTCCGCCGGCCTCATCATCGCCCTCGACTGGCCCCTCCTCATCTGGCCCTTCGCCTGGGCCGTGGTGGGGTGGAAGATCGGCGGGGGCATCGCCGGCTTCCTCGGTTGGGGCCTGCTCCCCTTCGTGGCCATCGCGATGGACAAGCCGTACACCGAGGTGGTGCTCCTGTTCATCCTGATGGCGGTCCTGATGATCCGGCGAATGCAGGGCAACGCGGACAGCCCGCGTGACCTGCACAGCGCTCTGCGGCGCGCCCTGTACGACGATCCCTACCCCGATCTGCCGGAGACCGCCGAAGACCCGATCACTCCGTGAGCCCCAAACGGGTCATAGCTTTTGCCGCGGTCGCTCTCGTGGTCTACGGCGGGGTGGCCGTGTGGGTCCTCAACCAGCCCGACTTCGAGATACCCGAGATCCGCGGCACTGCCTGGATCTACCTCGTCCTCGCCCTCGTCGCCTATCTGGGGGCCATGTGGTTCTACGGCCTGTTGTTCCGCGAGTCCGTGCACAGGTCCGGAGGAGAGGTCAAGGCCTGGTCGGCGTTCAAGGCCGCCCTCGTGGGCGCCGGTGTGGCCCGGCTCATCCCGGCCGGCGGGGCGATCACCCCGGTGGCCCTGGCCTGGGCGGTCAGGGGCGAGACCGAGCGCGCGGCCGGGCCGGCGCTCCGCACGGTGATGCTCAACTACGCGGGTCTGCTCATCATGGCGGGCGGAGGGCTCCTCGTGGCTCGCCCCCGCGAGGGAACCCAGGTGGCGTCGGTGAGCCTCGTGATCGTCGCACCGATCGTCCTGATCGTGGGTCTCGTCCTCATGTTCGGCTCCGGCAAGCTCGCCTCCCTGAACAAGTACCTGCCCAGGTTCGTGCGCAACCGGCTCGCATCGTCGGTGGTGAACCACGCGCCCGGTCTGGAGTCCCAGGCGTACGTCTGGGCCAGGCTCGCCCTCGAGGGCGTGACGCTCTGGCTGGTGCTGGAGGCGTTCTCCCTCGACATCAACGGATTCCAGGTGATGGCGAGCTTCGCCGTGTCCTCACTGGCAGGCGGTCTGCCGGGGACCCCCGGTGGTCTCGGCGTCACCGAGGTCGGTCTGGCCCTCATTCTCGCCGCATACGGGATACCGGGAACCAGGACGGCGGTGCCGATCATCGTCTTCCGCGTGATCTCGTACTGGGTCCCGGCCGCGCTGGGGTTCCTCGCCGGTGGCACCACCTTCCTCAAGTCGAAGGAGGCCGAGGAGGCGGCGGAGGTCAGCCGCTGACCCGGGCCGGCTGTCCCGGCCGGGCGGTAGCCTCGGGCAGGTGAGAGTCGAATTCAGCCTCCCCAACCAGGACGGCGAGACCGTCACCCACGACGACTTCGCCGGTCGCAAGTACGTGATGTTCTTCTACCCGCGGGCGATGACCCCCGGCTGCACCACCGAGTCGTGCGACTTCCGCGACTCCTACGACGAGTTCGAGCGGGCCGGCTACGCCGTCGTCGGGGTCAGCCCCGACGAGCCCTCCCGGAACAAGAAGTTCAAGGAGAAGGAGGGTCTCAACTTCGATCTCCTCTCCGACGAGGACTTCGCCCTCGCCCGCAGGCTGGGCGCCTACGGCGAGAAGAAGCTGTACGGCAAGGTCACCGAGGGTCTGATCCGGTCGACCTTCGTCATCGACGAGAACGGCGAGGTCGTCAAGGAGTACCGGAACGTCAAGGCGACCGGCCACGTCGCCAGGGTCAAGGCCGACCTACTCGGCTGACCCCAGCTCCCGGCCCGCCATCTGCTCGATCGCCTTGACCAGGGCGTGGTTGCCCTCGTGGCCCAGACCACGGTTCTGCAGCGCGCGATAGAACTGAAACACCAGGGAGAGGCCCGGCATCGGCACGCCGAGCCGATCTGCGGTCTCCAGGGCGATCCGGAGGTCCTTGAGCTGGAGGTCGATGGTGAAACCCGGTCGCCAGTCGCGTTCGATCATCTGCGGGCCCCGGTTGGAGAGCATCCATGAGCCGGCGGCCCCGCCCTCGACCGCGGACAGGGTCGTGTGCAGGTCGAGACCCGATGCGTCGGCGAGCAGCAACGCCTCGGACACCGCGAGGGCGTTGATCACGACCAGGACCTGGTTGACCGCCTTGGCCGTCTGACCCGACCCCGGCTCCTCGCCCACGTGCACGATCGACTTCGCATAGGCATCGAGATAGGGGCGGACCGTTTCCAGGGCGTCGGACTTGCCACCCGCCATGATGGCGAGGGTTCCCTTCTCCGCCCCTTCCGAGCCGCCCGACACCGGGGCGTCGACCCACGTGACCCCGACTTCGGCGGCCCTGGCGGCCAGGTCCATGGTTGCGGTGGGCGAGATGGTGGAGTGATCGACCAGGATCGAGCCCGGCGCCATGCCCCGGATCGCTCCCTTCTCCCCGAAGGCGACTTCCTCGACGTCCGGGGTGTCGGAGACGCAGACGAAGACCACGTCACTCCGGGACCCCAGGTCCCTCGGGCTGGTGGCGACGGGGGCGTCGAGCCCTTCGTATCGCGACGGGGTGCGATTCCACACGGCGGGGGTGTGGCCGGCGGCGATCAGGTTGGCCACCATGCCGCGGCCCATGGTCCCCAGGCCGATGAATCCGAGTCTGGCCATAGCCGCGCACCATACCCGGCTGCTAAACCCTTGGGTCATGGCACACGATCGTCTCGACCAGACCCTCGCTGCCGAGGTGGAGGCACTCCGCTCGGCCGGCACCGACAAGGGGCGCGAAGCGGTCATCACCGGCGTGGTCGCCCCCTCGGGCGGGTTGGGTCGGCGGTACCTGCTCGCAGGCTCCGATAGGCCCTTTCTCCGGATGAACTCGAACAGCTACCTCGGTCTCTCCCATCATCCGGCGGTCCTCGATGCCGAGGTGGAGGGCGCCCACCGCTTCGGTGCGGGGCCGGGTGCGGTGCGCTTCATCTCGGGCACCTATGACACCCACGTGGAGCTGGAGCGTCGTCTGGCGTCGTTTCATTCACGCCCGGGGGCCGTCGTCTTCTCGTCCGCGTACGCCGCCGTGGTCTCCACCCTCATGTCGCTGGTGACCCCGGAGACGGCGATCCTCTCCGACGCCCTCAACCACAACTGCATCATCAACGGGGCGAGGATGGCTCGTCCGGCGGCCCGGGAGGTCTACCCGCATCTCGACTACGACGCCCTCGACCGCGCCCTCGACGAACTGGAGGGAAAGGCGGACCGGGTCGTGGTGGTGACCGACGGAGTGTTCTCGATGCGCGGCGACTATGCCGACCTTTCGATCCTGACGGAGATCTGCGCCCGCCACGACCCGGCGTTCCGCGAGAACGTGGTCTTGATTGTCGACGACTCCCATGGCGTCGGCGCGTTCGGCGACGGCGGCAGGGGGACGGAGGCCGTCACCGGTGGGCTGGCAGACGTCCTGGTCGGCACCCTGGGCAAGGCGTTCGGTGTCAACGGCGGATATGTCGTCTCGTCGATGAGCGTCACCGACTACATCCGGGAGAAGGGCCCGATGTACGTCTACTCCAACCCGATAACCGCCGGTGAGGCATCCGCCGCCACGAGGGCCGTGGAGATCGTCGACTCACCGGAGGGCGACGAGTTACTGGCTCACCTCGCCGACATGACGGCCCGGTTCGAGACCGGCCTGGTGGACGGAGGGTTCGAGACGATCCCCGGGCCCCATCCCGTGGTGCCGCTGATGGTCAGGGACACCGAGCGGACCGGGGCGCTCGTCGAGCATCTGCGCGACAACGGTGTCCTCGCCACGGGCCTCAACTACCCGGTGGTGCCCAAGGGCGACGAGGAGATCAGGTTCCAGGTGAACGCCGACCACACCGAGGCCGACATCGACTACGTGCTGGAGGTCCTGGCCTCGTTCTGAGTCACTCGACGACGACGAGCACGGCTTCGGACTCGACCTGGTCGCCGGGGCGGCAGAGGACCCGGGTGACAGAGCCCGCCTGGGGCGATCGGAGGCTGTGCTCCATCTTCATGGCCTCGATCACCACGAGGAGCTGACCCTCCTCGACGGTGTCGCCCTCTGCGACCGCCACCCGGACGATCTTCCCCGGCATCGGGGCGTGGAGGGACCCGGCGACCTGTTCGGTGACGGTCGGCGTGAAGCGCGGCACCTCCTCGAGACGCACGCTGCCGTGGGCCGAGTCCACCCAGCGCACCGGGCCGTAGCGGCTCACCTCCCAGACCGCGACTTCGTCCCCGATCCGGAGGGTGACGCGGTCGGCCGCCACGGAGACGATCTCCCCGGTGAACCCCTCCACCGAGGCGCCGTCCCGGGTGACCCGGTAGGCGATCTCCCGGGTGTCGCTCTCCCCCCGATACTTCCGCACCAGCGGCCCGGAGGGGGAGTTGCGCCAGCCGGCGGGGATGCCCGGCAGATGGCTGGATCCTGCGGCAAGTGCGCGGTCGGCGAGGGCGCAGGCGACGGCGGCGGCGTGCTCCAGTTCCTGATCGAGGAGCGGTCGTGCGAGATGGGCCGGATCGTGACGCTCGAGGAACCCGGTGTCGGTCTCGCCGGCCAGGAACTCGGGGTGCTCGAGGATCCCCACGAGGAGCCTCCGGTTGTTGGTGGGCCCGTGAATGCGGGCCGTCCGGAGCGCGGCGGCGAGCCGTGAGGCCGCCTCCTCACGGCTGGTCCCATGGGCGATCACCTTGGCCATCATCGGGTCGTAGTGGACCGACACCTCGGTCCCCGACTCGACGCCGCTGTCGACCCGCACGCCGGGATCGAACTCGAACCGCTGGATGACCCCGTTCACGGGAAGGAACCCGTTGGCAGGGTCCTCGGCGTAGAGGCGGGCCTCGATGGCGTGGCCGTGGATCGGCGGGACCTCGGGCACGCTCCCGCCCCGGGCGATCTCGATCTGACACCGGACCAGGTCGAGGCCGGTGATCATCTCGGTCACCGGGTGCTCCACCTGGAGGCGTGTGTTCATCTCGAGGAACCAGAAGTCGCGGCCGTCGAGGAGGAACTCCACCGTTCCGGCCCCGACGTAGCCGACGGCGCGCGCCGCCTCCACGGCCGCGTCCGACATCCGTGATCGCAACTCGTCATCGACCGCCGGCGAAGGAGCCTCTTCCACGATCTTCTGATGACGCCGCTGGATGGAGCATTCGCGCTCGTAGACCGGGACGACCTCGCCGCTCCGGTCGCCGAGCACCTGCACCTCGACATGCCGGGGACCGGCGAGATAGGTCTCGAAGAGCAGGGTCCCATCGCCGAACGCGGCCATGGCCTCGCGGCCGGCCGCTTCGACCGCCTCGTCGAGGTCGGCCGGCTCGCTGACGACCCTCATCCCCTTGCCGCCTCCTCCGGCGGAGGCCTTGACCAGGACGGGGAAGCGGAGTGACCGCGCCGCCTCGATCGTCAGCGCCGAGGGCAGGACCGGCATGCCACGCTCTTCCATCAGCCGGCGGGCTTCGACCTTCGAGCCCATGAGTCGTATGGAGTCGGGGTCGGGACCGATCCAGATGAGCCCGGCGTCGATGACGGCGCGGGCGAAGTCGGCGTTCTCGGAGAGGAACCCGTATCCGGGGTGGATGGCGTCGGCGCCGGAGCGCTTGGCCGCGTCGAGGACCGCGTCGATGTCGAGATAGGTCTCGGCGGGTGTCACCCCCGGCAGTTCGATGGCAACGTCGGCTTCGCCGACATGGGGCTGGTCCCGATCTGCGGTGGAATGGACGGCCACGGTGGCGATGCCCATCTCCCGGCAGGTGCGGAAGACGCGGCGGGCGATCTCGCCGCGGTTGGCCACGAGGATCCTGGTCACCATCGGTTCAGAGACGGTACATGGGATCGGTCCCCCGTCGCGCAGCGAGGGGTAGGGGTGGTCCTCCTGAGGCAGCGAGTGGGACAATGGGATCGATGGACTCCGTCGAGATCACGGTCACCACCGGCAGACACAGCACCGTGGTGGACATCACCGAAGAAGCCGCGCGGTTCGTCTCGGGGAAGGGTGACGGGTTGCTCTCGGTGTTCGTACCCCACGCCACCGCCGGTTTGGCAATCCTGGAGACCGGTGCCGGCAGCGATCACGACCTGTTGGCCGCAATCGACGACCTGCTGCCGGCGGAAGAGGGACGATGGTTGCATCGGCACGGGAGCCCGGGTCACGGTCGCGATCACGTCTTGCCCGCCTTCATCGCACCGAGCATCACCGTGCCGGTGATCGACGGGCGGATCACCCTCGGGACCTGGCAGTCGCTGGTTCTGGTCGACCCCAACGTCGACAACCCCACCAGGCGGGTGCGTTTCAGTTTCCTGCCGGGATAGCCGGTCGCGTCACATCCGGAACACGCCGAAGCGGTCGGTGCCCTTGACCGGGCCGGAGTGGATTGCCGACAGGGCGATGCCGAGGACCGTCCTGGTGTCGCGAGGGTCGATGAGGCCGTCGTCGCGCACCCGGCCGGTGGAGTACAGGGCCTGTTCGGTCTCCTCCATCATCGAGACGAGCTCGGCGGTGCGCTGGGCGTCGGCATCCTCGTCGAACTCCTCGCCGCGTGACTCGGCGGCTTGCCGGGCGACGATGGACATGACACCGGCCAACTGCCTGGGGCCCATGACGGCGACCTTGTGTCCCGGATAGCCGAAGACGAAGCGTGGGTCATAGGCCCGCCCCGACATCCCGTAGTTCCCCGCGCCGTAGGACACGCCCGCCATGATCGAGATGTGGGGGACCTCGGAGTTGGCGACGGCGTTGATCATCTTCGCCCCGTCCTTGATGATCCCGCCCTGCTCGTACTCCTTGCCGACCATGTAGCCGGTGGTGTTGTGCATGAAGATGATCGGGGTGTCGTAGCGGTTGCAGAGCTGGATGAACTCGGTGGTCTTCTGTGCCTCGGGCCCGAAGATGACGCCCTGCTGGTTGGCGATGATCCCGACCGGATAGCCGTGGACGTGCGCCCACCCGTTGAGGATCGAGGTGCCGTAGGCCGCCTTGTACTCCTCGAAGCGCGAGCCGTCGGCGAACCGGGCCACGATCTCCCGCATGTCGAACGGCACCCGAAGATCGGCGGGGATGACCCCGAGGATCTCGTCGGGGTCGTAGACCGGGTCCTCCGGGTCCCGGGTCGGCCCGTAGCCCTGCTTGCGCCAGTTGAAGTGGGCGACGATGTCGCGCCCGATCCGGATGGCGTCCTCCTCGGTCTCGGCGAAGTAGTCGGAGAGACCGGAGATCCTGGAGTGCATCTCGGCGCCGCCGAGTTCCTCGTCGGTGGACTCCTCGCCCGTGGCCATCTTGACCAGGGGCGGCCCGCCCAGGAAGACCTTGGCCTGCTCCTTGACCATCACCGCGTAGTCGCACATGGCGGGGAAGTAGGCGCCGCCGGCGGTGGACGAGCCGAAGACGAGCGACACCGTCGGGATCCCCATCTTGGAGAGCCGGGTCAGGTTGCGGAACCACTTGCCGCCGACCACGAAGACCTCGGCCTGATCGGGCAGGTCGGCGCCACCCGACTCCACCAGGTTGATCAGGGGGAGCCGGTTCTCCATGGCGATGTCCATGATCCGGAGGGACTTGGCCAGCGTGTACCGGTTGAAGACACCCGCCTGGCTGGTCGGGTCGTTGGCGAGGATGGCGCACTCGACGCCGTTGATGACGCCGATGCCGGTGATGATGTTGGCGCCCAGCGGCTTGTCCGATCCCCACGCCGCCAGCGTCGACAGCTCGAGGAAGTAGGAGTCGGGATCCAACAGGAGCTCGATCCGCTGCCGGGGGAGCAGCTTGCCGCGCTGGAGATGCCGCTCTACGTACTTGGGGCCGCCACCCTGACGCGCCTGTTCCTGGAGGGACTCCAGTTCGGCGATCCTGGCCAGCATCGCCTCGCGATTGGCCCGGAACTGCTCGGAGCGCGGGTCGAGGCGTGTGGGCAGGACCTGCATCACGGGGGAGGCTAGTGGCGCCCCCTCCCGGTTCAGCCCTGGAAGACGGCTGACTCCTGGTACGGCTCGATCATGATGCACTCACCGGGGCATTCCTCCGCCGACTCGATCACGTCGTCGATGAGGGCGTCGGGTACCCGGGCGAGCCCGCGGGCGCCGTCGGGCGCCTGATTCCCGTCGAAGAGCACGGTTCTGCCGAAGTGCTTCGCCTCTTCCTTGACGATCCAGAGTCCGTCGTCGCGACCGGTGAAGACATCGGGGGTGATCTCTTCGCAGATCCCGTCCCCGGTGCAGAGGTCCTGATCGATCCAGACCATGAGCTTGGTGGCATCGGCCATGACCCCAAACATAGAGGGTTCGCCCCTACTTCCCAACTCCCTGTAACAATCCGTGACATGGAAGAAGTACTGGAACGCCTGAAGGGACTGGTCGGCACCGAGATCGGGGCCAGCGACTGGATGGAGATCACCCAGGAACGCGTCGACAAGTTCGCCGATGCCACCGATGACCACCAGTTCATCCACGTCGACCCCGAACTGGCCGCGCAGACCCCGTTCGGCGGCACCATCGCCCACGGTTTCCTCACCCTGTCACTGATCGTCCCGCTCCTCATGCAGGTCCCGCTGGACGTCGGCTACCCCGTGATGGGCATCAACTACGGCCTCAACAAGGTGCGCTTCCCGGCGCCCGTGCCGGTCGGCTCCCGCATCCGCGCCCGCTACACGCTCGATGCGGTGGAGGAGGTCACGGGTGGCATCCAGCTGACCAGGACGGTGACCGTCGACATCGAGGGGCAGGAGAAGCCCGCCTGCGTCGCCGAGAGCCTGGTCAGGCTCTACTACTGATACCGGCCGTCGGAGACCGCCCACGCAAATAGGCTGAGCCCGTGAGGCGGATCCTCCCGCTGCTGTTCTTCCTGACAATCGCCGCGACACCGGCCGCGGCCACGACCTGTGCGCCACGCGAGGTGGCGACCGACGATCTGGTGGCCGGCGGTCTCGAGAGCCGGAGCCACGACTACGACTTCGCCGTCGTCGGGCGTGTGGCCGCGGTGACCACGGACATGTCCGAGGGCGAGAACCACGGCCGCACCTATGTCGAGATCTCGGTGTCGGGAGCCTTCGGCACCCGGACCGGCTGGAGCGGGGTCGTGGTCACCACGCCCGACCCGGGATGGGTGTCTGGCTACGCCTTCGAGGAGGGCCGCTCCTACTTCGTTCCCTTCGTGGCCGAGGGACCCGACGGCATGATCAACTACGTCGGGGCGTGCGACCTGGTCGAGGAGGTGGCTGACGCCGACGTGACGGCCGCCCACCTCGCCGAGGTGGCTTCCGAGAACGGAGTCGACTTCGTCTACCCGATCGCAACCAGCGCCAGCGGCGCCTTCGTCACCGTGATCTTCCTGGGCGTCCTGGGCTTCCTGCTCTGGTGGACGGTGAGGATGCGCCGGTCGAGCCGGACCCGGCTCAGCGGGACAGGCTCCGACCCCCTCCAACCACCAGAACCTCGCCCGTGATGTAGGACGACTCCGGTCCGAGCAGGAACCGGATCGTCTCCGCCACGTCTGTCGGCTCACCCATCCGGTCGAGGGGGATTGCGGCGACCATCTTCGCCAGGACGTCCTCGGGGATCGCCAGCGCCATCTCGGTGGCGATCAGACCCGGGGCTACGGCGTTGACCCGGACCCGGGGGGCGAGCGACAGGCTCAGTGCCCTGGTCAACCCGACGATCCCGCCCTTGGACATCGTGTAGTTGAACTGGCCGAAGTTGCCCAGATAGGCCCGCGAGGCGATGTTGACGATCGAGCCACCGTCGGCCATCTCCCGGGCGACGGGGAGGGCGAGCCGATAGGCCGCACCGAGGTTGACGTCGATGACCTTGCGGAAGTCCTCATCGGTCATGTTGACGATCCGGGCGTCCCGGGTGATCCCGGCGTTGTTGACCAATCCGACGAGCGGGACTTCCAGATCGCGGGCCGTGTCCACGACGGCGGCGACGCCTTCGTCCGTGGTCAGGTCGACCTGGACCGGGGTGACACCCTCCAGGTCTGCGAGGCCGGGGGAGAGGTCGGCGGCGATCACGGTCGCGCCGGCTCGCTTCAGCCGATCGACGATGGCGCGCCCGATGCCCCCTGCGGCCCCGGTGACGATGACCGAGCCGTTCATGGCAGGGCCTTCCCGATGTGACCCGGGCCGATGCGGACCACCTCGCCGGTGACGGTCCCGGTAGCGGCGAGATGCCGCGCCAGTTCCTCGGCGTCCTCGCGGGTGCCGGTCTCACCGTCCCAGGCGACGACGTTGGCGGTCCAGCCCTTCCTCCAACCTTCCAGGGCGAGCGTGCGGGTCGCCGAGAGGATGCCGGTTGCCAACATGGCGCTGCCGGCCCCGCGCCGGCCGAGCAGGTCGTCGGCGTTGACCACGAACACCACGGAGCGCTCCTTCGTGGCGGCCTCCCTGGCGAAGCGGAAGACCCGCTCCATCTCCGCGGCGACGTCGTCCCAGTCGTCGCCGACCTCGGCCGCCCAGTAGACGCTCACGGTGACACCGCCTTTCCCTCCTCGATCATCTTCTCGATGCTGCCTTCGTCGATGCCGGCCTCCCTGAGCACCTGGCGGGTGTGCTGCCCCAGGAGGGGTGGGGCGTCGGCGGCTCGGGCCGGGGAGAGGTCGACCTGGATCGGTGAACCGGTCCCCTTGACGGTGCCGGCGACCGGGTGCTCGTACTCCACCGCCATCTGGTTGTGCACGGCCTGGGGGTCGGCGAATGCCTCGGGGATGGTGAGGACGCGTCCGGCAGGGAGGCCCGCTCCATGGAGCGTTTCCAACCAGTGCTCGACGGTTCCGCCCTGGAACACCCGCGCCAGTTCTGCGACGAGATGATCCCGGTCGGCCATGCGCTCCTCGTTGGTGGGGTAGCGCTCCGCCAGGTCGAGCCGGTCGAGGGTGTCGCAGAGGATGGCGAAGTGGCGATCGGACACGATGGCCAGCGTGAAGTGGCCGTCGGAAGCCTCGAACACCTGATTGGGGGCGAGAAACGGGCTGGCCGTTCCCGTGCGCTCGGGCTGACCGTCGGCGAAGGCGAGGGTGTTCCAACCGGCCTGCACTGCCATTAGGCCGTCACGGAGGGAGACGTCGATCCGGCGCCACCGGCGCGGCTTCTCGGCCAGGGCGGCGACCACGGCGAGTGCGGTGTTGGTCCCGGCGACGTAGTCCCCGATGGTCGTGGCCGTCTTCTGGGGCGGGTCGTCGGGGCCGCCCGTTATCGAGATCATCCCCGACTCGCCCTGGAAGATGACGTCGACCCCCGCACGCCCGGCGTAGGGACCGGTGGAGCCGAAGGCGCTCACGGTGGCGTAGATCAGGTTCGGGTTGAGCTCGCGGCACCGGTCCGGGCCGAGGCCCATCCGTTCCATGGCGCCGTGGCGGAGGTTGTTGACCACGGCGTCGGCCTTGCGGACCAGGGAGTCGAGGAGCCGCTTCGACCTCCAGTCCTTCGTGTCGATCGCCACGGACTCCTTGCCCCGGTTCGCCGCCATGAAGAAGAGGGATTCTCCCTCCTGGAACGGGCCGAATCCTCGGGACAGGTCGCCACCCAGCGGCTCGATCTTGATGACGCGGGCACCGAGGTCGGCGAGCAGCATCGTGGCGTAGGGCGCCGCCACCAGGTTGCCGAATTCCAGGACCACGGTCCCTCTCAGGGGGCCGTCAGACACGCTCCAGCACCACCGCGATCCCCTGGCCCACGCCGATGCACATGGTGGCCAGCCCGTAACGGCCACCAGTGCGTCGCAACTGGTGGGCGAGTGTGACGACGAGACGGGCGCCCGACGCACCCAGCGGGTGGCCCAGGGCGATGGCGCCGCCGTTGGGGTTGACCTTCTCCGGGTCCAGTTCGAGCATGCGAAGGGTGGCCACCGACTGGGCGGCGAAGGCCTCGTTGACCTCCACGGCGTCGAGGTCGTCCACGGAGAGACCTGCCCGCTGCAGCGCCTTCTCGGACGCCGGTACGGTCCCGATCCCCATCACGTCCGGATGGACCCCCGCGGCACCGGAGGCCGCGATCCGCGCCATCGGCTCCAGGCCGTGACGCTCGAGACCTTCCTCCGTCGCCAGGATCATCCCCGCCGCCCCGTCGTTCATGGGCGACGAGTTCCCGGCGGTCACCGTCCCGCCCTCCTTGAAGACCGGGGGCAGGGCGGCCAGCCGCTCCAGGGAGGTGTCGGTCCTGGGGCCCTCGTCGGCGGTGACGGTCACGCTCTCGCGGCGGCGGGCATCGGTGGGGGCGTCGATCGGCTCGATCTCGTCGTCGAAGCGCCCGTCCTTCTGCGCGGCCACGGCCTTCTCGTGGCTGGCGAGGGCGAAGCGGTCCTGATCCTCCCGGGAGATCCCGTGCCGCTCGGCGACCACCTCTGCGGTCATGCCGAGCGTGATCGGCGGGTACAGCCGTTCCATCTCCGGGTTGACGAGCCTCCAGCCGAGGACGGTGTCGACCATCTCCGGGGCTCCTGTGGCGAACGCCCGCTCCGGCTTGGGCATCACGTACGGCGCCCGGGACATCGACTCCGAGCCACCGGCGATCATCACGTGGCCCCAGCCGGCGGCGAGGGCGTGACCGGCGGACACCACGGCCTGCATGCCGGATCCGCAGAGGCGGTTGACGGTGGCGCCGGACACGTCCACCGGGAGGCCGGCCAGCAAGACGGCCATCCGTCCCACGTTGCGGTTGTCCTCACCGGCCTGGTTGGCGGCGCCCCACTGCACGTCCTCGATGGCCGACGGTTCGAGCGACGGGTTGCGGTCGAGGAGACGGCGGACGACGTGGGCGGCGAGGTCGTCGGGTCGGACGAAGGCGAGTTGCCCGCCGATCCGGCCCATCGGGGTCCGGCAGCCGTCGACGATGAAGACGTCTGTCATGCCGCGTTGGAGGGTAGTGATCTGCTGCCCCCCTACCCCCGCCTCCGCTTCGCTCCGGCGGCGGTACCTTCCCCCATGCTTTGCATGGGGGACTTGTCCTGGCCCCCTACCCCCGCCTCCGCTTCGCTCCGGCGGCGGGGTCCCTTTCCCCCTTCGCTGCGCTCAGAGGGACCAAGCTACGGTTCGGGGCATGCCCGAACAGCTCTTCTTCACCGAGTCCGAGGACGCCAACCGCCTGCTCGCCTCCGACGGGCTGGCGCTGATGATCGGGATGCTGCTCGACCAGCAGTTCCCCATGGAGCGAGCGTTCTACGGGCCATACCTGCTGGCGGAGCGTCTCGGGGAGGATCTCGACGCCGCCCGGCTCGCATCGATGGATCCCGACGAGTTGGAGACGATCTTCAAGGGCCCGCCTGCCATCCACCGGTTTCCCGGGTCGATGGCCCGACGCACCCAGGAGATGTGCCGGGTCATAGCCGACGAGTACGACAACCGGGCCGAGAACGTCTGGGAGACCGCCGGCGACGCCGGCGAGTTGCTGAAGCGCCTCAAGGCCCTTCCCGGCTGGGGTGAGGCCAAATCGCGCATCTTCGTCGGGGTGCTCGGGAAGCGTCTCGGGGCCGCTCCGTCGGGCTGGGAGGAGAAGGCGGCAGACTGGCCGAGCATCGCCGACGTGGCCAGGTACGACGACGTCCTCGTCCTGCGCGAGCAAAAGCGCGAAATGAAAGCCAAACAGTCGGGCTGATTCCCCTCAACCACCACCGCTTTCGCGCCGATAGCAATGTCGCGGCTCCCCGGGGGCCCGCGGGAGCAATGCGCAGAGTGGAACAGGACATGCATCTTTCAGGACAGCTTTCGGATTGGAGCATCCACGACCTGCTGCAGATCATGCAGGTCACCAAGAAGACCGGGTCGCTCGACATCGACGGTGCCCGCCGGGGGCGAATCCACTTCCGCAACGGCTCCGTGACCGGGGCCGAGCTCACCGGCTCACGGGGCAGTTACAAGGGTGACGACCGCGGCACGATCGCCGACATCCTCTACGTCCTCTCCACCCTCGACACCGGCTCGTTCTCCGTGGGCCCGGCCGACGGCCCCGACACCATCGGTCTCTCGGTCGACGAGGTGCTCTCCGATCTCGAGGCCCTCAAGCATCTCGAGGGCGAGGTCGTGGACGCCGGGCTCTTCGAGGCCGCAGGGATTCGCATGGTGCAGCAGATCGACTCGCCGATCACGATCGACCCCGAGGACTGGCACGTGCTGGTCTCCCTCGTCCAGCCGTTCACCTTCGCCAATCTCGAAGCCCAGGTGGGGCGGGGCGGGGCCGTGCGCCTCGTCCACACGCTCCATCGCCTCGGTGTCGCCGAGCCGATCGACCAGCTCGACGACGAGGCCTCTCTCCTCGGCACCGTCGCCGGCAGCGTCACCAGCGAGACCGCCTGGCTCGAGCGAGCCGCCACACCCGCGCACGCCGCCACGGAGGCCCCGGTGGCTCCCGCCCCGGAGCCCGCAGCCGCCGAGCCCGAGCCGGTTGCTGCTGAGCCAGAGCCCGAGCCGGTTGCCGTCGAAGGCGAGACCAACGGCAGCGAGCGTCACGAGCCGCTGGGCGTTTCTGCGCCGGCCTCGACGACCCTCACCGACGGCGTCTACGACGAGATCCGACGGCTTCGCAGCAAGGTCTCCGAGCGGTAACGTCGTCCGGCGATGCCGGACCGCAGTCCATTCAGTCCTGATCGCCCGCTGTTCATAGGCATCGGAGGCGGCTCCGGCTCGGGCAAGACCACCGTCGCAGAAGCCCTCATCGAGCGCCTCGACGACGGCGTGGTCCTGATCCAGCACGACGCCTATTACCGCCACGCACCCCACCTCACCTTCGAGGAGCGGTCCAAGGTCAACTACGACCACCCGGACTCCCTGGAGACCGAGTTGCTGATCGAGCACCTCGCCATGTTGCGGGAGGGTCTGCCCGTCGAGCGGCCGGTGTACGACTTCGTCCAGCACCTCCGGTCCGGAGACGTGGTCAAGATCGAGCCGTCGCGGGTGGTGATCGTGGAGGGGATCCTCGTCCTCGCCGAGCCCGATCTGCGGGCCGAGCTCGACCTGAAGATCTTCGTGGACACCGACCCCGACGTCCGTCTCGCCCGACGCATCCGAAGGGACGTGTCCGAGCGCGGCCGGACGGTGGAGTCGGTCATCGAGCAGTACTTCGCCACCGTGCGCCCGATGCATCTCGAGTTCGTGGAGCCGTCGATGCGCTACGCCGACCTGATCATCCCCGAGGGCTACAACCCCGCTGCGGTGGCGACCGTGGTCGAGCTCATCCGCTCGCGGGTCGGCCCCTTTTGAGCCGTAGAATCGGGCGTCATGTCTGATAGGTGCACGGTCGGTGTCATCGGCGTGGGCGCCATGGGCGAGGCCCTGGTGTCCGGTCTGCTCGCCGCCGGATGGGACCCGGAGGACCTCGCACTGTGCGTCCGTCGCAAGGAGCGCGCCCAGGAGCTGGAGACGCGCTACGGCGAGCATGTGCATCTCGACCCCGTGCACGCGGTGGAGGGCCGGCAGCTGGTCGTCGTCGCCGTCAAACCCCGCGACGTGCCATCGATCCTGACGCAGCTCGCCGGAAAGGTCAGCCCCTCCCAGTCGGTGATCTCTCTCGCCGCCGGCGTCACGACTGCCACCTATGAGCAGGCGCTTGGCGATGTGCCCGTGATCCGGGCCATGCCGAACACCCCGGCCCTCGTCGGCTTTGGGGTCACCGGGATCGCCGCCGGCCGTCACGCCACCCGCGTCCATCTCGACCTCGCCCGGAGCGTCCTCGGGGCGGTGGGCAGTGTCCGTGAGATGGACGAAGGGCTCCTGGACGCCGTGACCGCCGTCTCGGGCACCGGACCTGCCTACGTGTTCCTGCTCGCCGAGGCGATGACGGAGGCCGCGATGCGGGAGGGCCTCCCGAGGGACATCGCAGAGAGCTTCGTCAGCCAGACCATCCGCGGCGCCGGTCATCTGCTCACCGACACCGAGAAGAGCCCGGTCGAGCTCCGCTACGAGGTGACCTCCCCCGGCGGGACGACCGCGGCGGCCATGCACGTCCTGGAGGCGCGCGGCTTCCGGGCGCTGGTCGAGGACGCGGTGCGCGCCGCCGCCATCCGCTCCGCCCAACTGGGGACGAGCGAGCCGGACGTCCCGGGAGGTGTCTCCTGACGGTCTTCCAGAAGATGGTGACCGGGGTGACCGGCCTGGGGCCGGTCCGCGAGACCATCACCGGCACCAGGCCCGGCAAGGCGCTGGCCCGTCGTTTCGTGGCGGGCGACACCCTCGACGAGGCGGTGGCGGTGGCTCGAACGCTCAACGCAGACGGCTTTCAGGTCTCCCTCGACCTCCTCGGAGAGGAGGTCCACGACAAGGAGACTGCCCTGGCGGCGGTGGACCGCTACCTCGAGTGTCTCGACAGGATCGCCACCGAGCGACTCGACGCCAACATCGCGGTGAAGCCCACCCATCTCGGCCTGGCTGTGGCCGAGGAGCTTGCCGCAGACTCCATCGCCCGTCTGGCGATCCGGGCCTCCGAGGTGGGGACCACGGTCACCATCGACATGGAGGACTCCCGTTACACCGGGGGCACCGTGGACATGTACGCCCTCGCCCAGGAGGAGCACGGGAACCTGGGTCTGGCACTGCAGGCGTGCATGAAGCGGACGCCTGCCGACCTGGAGCGGCTCATCCCCCTCGGCGGGCACATCCGGCTGTGCAAGGGCGCCTATCTCGAGCCCCCCGAGGTGGCACTCACCACCAAGCGGCAGATCTCGATCGCCTATGCGGACCAGCTGCGGTCCCTCATGGCCTCATCCGGGGTCATGCCTGCGATCGCCACCCATGACGACGAGTTGATCGAGCTGGCCGTCGAATTGGCCGCCAGCCGCACCGGGCCTTTCGAGTTCCAGATGCTCTACGGGGTTCGACCCGACCTGCAACGTCGGCTCGTTGCCGAGGGCTTCCCCCTTCGGGTCTACCTCCCCTTCGGGTCGGAGTGGTACCCGTACCTCACCCGGCGCCTGGCCGAGCGGCCCGCCAACACCTGGTTCTTCGTCAGGGCGCTTCTCGGGGGTCGCTGAGCGGTGCCCCTGGACGAGGCCACCCGGGAGACCCTCGCCCGTCATCGCACCATCGACATGATCACCTTCGGTCGCAGGACGGGTCTGCCCCGGACCGTGGAGATCTGGTGGTTCAACTTCGAAGACCGTTTCATCGTCACCGGCACGCCAGGCCCCCGGGACTGGCTGGCCAACGTGCGCACCGACCCGCGCGTCGTGATCCAGGTCCCCGGTCTGCGGGTCGAGGCGACGGCGAGGGAGGTCGACGATCTCGAGCTCAAGCGGCGCTTCTTCTCGGCCCCCGCCAACCCGGAGGCCAGGTGGTACACCACGCAGGCAGGTCTGGAGCGGCTGGTGGGCGAGTCGCCGATGATCGAGCTGGACCTCTAGGCCCCGCCCGGGGTGGTCCTGCCGTCGCCGGCGGGCCACCTACACTCGCCCGACGATGACCGTCACGGAAGAGAGGCAGGAGACGGCGCCGGCGAAGCGGATCTCCGCGGCCCGGGTGCTGCGTTGGGTAGGGATCCTCGGTGCGGCGAGCACCGCGATGCTCGGGGTGATCGGGAGTCTCCAGGAGCACCCGCACTTCGAGATCGCACGCGAGGTCTTCGGCAACATCCCCGACGCCATCGTGGTGGTCTTCTATGTCGTCATCTCGGCGTTCGTGGGGCTGATGTTCTTCCTGTTCGCCAGGAGGGCGGAAGTCTGGCAGCAGGGGCAGGCCGACCGTCGGGTCGGGCAGTGGGGCGAGCGGATCCGCCGCCTGGTCAACGGCCTGGCGATGCGCACCGTCATGCGGGACCGGCGCGCCGGGATCATGCACTCCGCCATCTATTGGGGCTTCGTCATCCTCTTCCTGGGCACCGTGACCGTCGAGCTCGACCACCTGATGCCACCGAGCATGAAGTTCCTTCACGGCAACTTCTATCTCGGGTTCTCGGCGGTCCTCGACCTGGCCAGCGTCGTTTTCCTCGGCGGGCTCGCACTCGCCTTCTTCGGCCGGTACGTCTCGCCACCCTGGCGCATCCGCTCCAAGACCAAGCCCGAGGACGCCCTGATCCTGCTCACGCTGGCCGCCATCGGCATCACCGGCCTGCTCACCGAGGCGGCCCGGATCGTGGTCGACGGGCGACCCGACCACGAGGTGTGGTCGTTCGTCGGGTACCCGTTGTCGACTCTCATCCCGGTCGACGCCGCGGGCACGTGGCATCAGGTCCTCTGGGTGGTCCACGTCGCCACCTTCGCCCTGTTCCTGGTGGTCCTCCCGTCGACGAAGCTGCGGCACATATTCACGTCGCCTTCGGACCTGTTCCTCTCCCCGCGCAACCGCCCCAAGGGCGCGATGCGGGAGATGCCCAACCTCTTCGAGACCGAGGACATCGAGACCGTCGGGGCCAGCCTGGCCACCGATCTCACCTGGAAGCAGATCTTCGACACCGACGCCTGCACCATCTGTGGACGATGCACCTCGGTGTGCCCCGCCAACATCACCGGAAAGCCTCTCGACCCTCGTGAGATGGTGCTGAAGTCCGGAGAGGTGGCGGCCTCCATGCAGGGGCTGCCCGGGCCGGTCAGCTCCAACACCGCCCTGGACGGCGCGGGTCTCCTCTTCGAGAGGATCACCTCCGAGGAGCTCTACGCCTGCACGACGTGCCGGGCGTGTGACGAGATCTGCCCGGTGGGGATCGAGATCGTCGATCGGATCCTGGACATGCGCCGCTACCTGACCCTCATGGAGTCCGACTTCCCGGCAGAGCTGGGCAAGGCCTTCGTGGCCATGGAGAACCAGTCCAACCCCTGGGGCATGAGCCAGCAGGCCCGGGCGGACTGGACCAAGGAGCTCGACTTCGAGATCCCCCGTCTCGGCGACGGGGTGGAGCACGCCGAGTATCTGTGGTTCGTCGGGTGCGCCGGCTCGTACGACGACCGGAACACGGCCGTGTCGGTCGCCCTGGCCCGCCTTCTCCACTCGTCCGGCATCGACTTCGCCATCCTCGGGATGAGGGAGGTCTGCAACGGGGACCCGGCTCGACGGTCGGGCAACGAGTACGTGTTCCAGCAGCTGGCCCTGCAGAACATCCAGACCTTCGAGGAGTACGGGGTGAAGAAGGTGATCACCCAGTGCGCGCACTGCTTCAACACCATCCGCAACGAGTACCCGCAGTTCGGCGGTGACTACGAGGTAGTCCATCACAGCCAGCTACTCGCCGAGATGCTCAACCAGGGCCGTCTCCAGGTGCCCAAGAAGGAGGACGGCACCGAGAAGAAGATCGCCTATCACGACCCCTGCTACCTGGGCCGGTACAACGACGTGTACCTGGCGCCCCGTTCGGTGGCCGGCGCCGGCGGCGACGAGGTGATCGAGATGCCCCGGCACGGGACCAGGGCGCTGTGCTGCGGCGCTGGTGGCGCTCGCTTCTGGATGGAGGAGAAGGTCGGGAAGAAGGTGAACGTGGAGCGCGCCGAGGAGGCCCTCGCCACGGGAGCCGACGAGATCGCGATCGCCTGCCCGTTCTGTTACGTGATGCTCGACGACGGCGTCAAGGAGCTGGGCGGCGACGTACCCGTCAGGGACATCGCCATGATCCTCGCCGACGGGTTGGAGGGCCCGGCCGAAGCTTGAGGCTGCTGGCGACGGCCCTCCTGGGGCTGGCCCTGATCGCGTGCAGCGCGGCGCCACTGGAACCGTCGCCGACGGACCCACCCCGGCTGGTCACGACCACGACCCTTCCCGAGACGGTGACCACGATCGGGCCGGTGGAGGGGGCGGACGCATTCCGGCAGTGCATGGTGGACCGGGGGATCCAGGTCGGAGAGATCACCCTCGACGCCCAGGGGCGGCCCCGTCTCGACCTCGCCATGCGTGACGTCCCCATGGACCACCCCGACACCGTCATGGCCCTCGACGCCTGCAGCGAGCACCTGGTGGCGGGGCCTCTCTTCCTCGGCGAGTCGCCCGTCCGCGACGAGGTGATGGCGAAGCTCGTCGAGTTCGCCGCCTGCATGCGAAGCCGTGGTGTGCCCGACTTCCCGGAGCCCGTCGCCGGGTTCCACGGCGTGGGTTACCCGTTCCCTCCCGACGAGATCCCGTACGAAGATCCCGATCTAGTGGTCGCGATCGCCGTGTGCCGCAAGAGGATCGTCGAGAGCTGAACGGCCCGGCCACAGTCGTCCGCCCGTCACATACCATTGGCGACGATGACTTCGATGCCATCACCTGTGATCGTTCCCCGCACGGATGGGGACCGGGAGGTCGAGAAGCCGTGGCGGGTGGTGGTGTGGAACGATCCCGTGAACACGATGGGCTACGTGGTCTACGTGTTTCGCAAGCTCTTCGGCTACGACGAGGAGAAGGCCACGATCCTCATGCTCCAGGTGCATCACGAGGGGCGGGCCGTGGTGTCCGACGGGCCCCGCGAGAAGGCGGAGGTCGACTGCTACCGGCTGCACAGCCACGGGCTATGGGCGACCATCGAGCAGTGAGCCGCTTCCGCACCGAGGGCGAGACGATCGTCGTCTCGCTCAGCCTCGAGGAGAAGACCTTCCTCTCCGATGTCGTGCCCATGCTGGTCTCGCTTCCCCCGGACGACCCGGCGGCCCGGCGGCTGTCGCCGCCCGTCTATCTGGCCGACCCCGAGTCCAACGAGGAGTGGTGGCGGCTCATGGGGCCCGAGCTGCGGGAGGCGAAGAGGTACGACAGACACGTGTTCACCAGGATCACGACCGACGAGGGCGAGACCGTCCTCACGGACGCCGAAGCCGACGCGGTGCTGCGTGTCCTCAACGAGGCGAGGCTGGTTCTCGGTGTCCGGTTGGGTATCGAAGTGGAGGACGATTACGACGCGCTGGACCCACAACAGACATGGATCCTCGACTACTTCGCATTCCTTCAGGAGGAGCTGATGACCGAACTGACACGGCGGTGGGACGATGAGTAGCCTCGGCCGGACGGCCACCAAAGACCCCTTCACCGAGCTCCGCAGCGACCACGGCTCCCTGATCTCCCTCTATGTGTCCCGGCCGAGCCCGGGCGGGTTCACGGCGCTGCTCACCGACCTCCTGCGGCCGATCCGGGAGGCGGCGGCGACGCGTTCACGCACGGTGGAGATGAGCGTCCGGGCCGACGCGGACCGCATTCGCAGACTGGCCGACACCTTCGAGTCGGAGTCGGCTCCCGCATATGCGGTGTTCGCGTCCGACGCCGACGGCGTGTTCATCGTGGAGGCCCTGACCCACGAGGTCGCCGACGTGGCGCGTCTCGGGCACCGGCCATACCTCCGGCCGTTGCGGACGAGGCCGCGGGATCTCCGGGCGGGGTTCATCGTGGCCGATCGGCTCACGGCCCGAACCTTCGTGGTGTCCGGCGGGGTGGTCACCGAGATCGGTGAGACGTTGCAGGCCGAGCCCGTGAAGAGGGATTACGGCGGGTTCGAGGGCAACGCGGAGACGGCGGCGCGGCAGCGTGCGGACGAGAACGCCGCCAAGCTCTGGAAGGAGGCCGGTCAGCGGCTCCTCGAGAGTCATCAGGATCGGCCGCTCGACTACCTGGCATTGGGGGCCCAGTCCGAGCTCCTCGAGGGCATCGCCCGCTCGCTCCATCCCTACCTGGCACAGCTTCCCCGGGTCACGTTCCCGGCCGTGCCGGCGTCGGTCACCGAGACGGCATTGCGCGCCGAGGCGTCGTCGTTCGACGTCGAGGTCCGCCGCAACCGTCAGGCCGCGCTGGCGGGGCGCGTCTGTGACACGGCCTGGAGTGGAGGCATGGCAGTGCTCGGGCTCGGTCCGGCCCTGGCCGCGGCCAACGCCCAGGCCATCGACTCGCTCGTCATCGCGGGCTCGGTCGTTCGGCCGGGGGTGTCGTGCCAGTCATGCGGGTACTTGGCGCGGACGGGTGACCGGTGCCCCGTGTGCGGGTCCGATCTCGCCCCAACCGACGATGTCGTCGCCGATCTGATCGAGGCCGTGGTGGCCGCGGGCGGCACGGTGCAACAGATCGAAGTCGCGTCCCCGCTCGACAACGACGGCGTCGGCGCCCTGACGCGATTCCCGGTGACGGTCTGACCGAACCATGCCTACTGCAGCGCTGATCCTGGCCGCCGGTGGCTCGCGACGTCTCGGCCGCCCCAAGCAACTCGAGCCGTGGGGCGACTCAACCCTCCTGGGCAGGGTGGTGTCCGTGGCGCGGGAGATGCCCGTGGACGAGATCTGGGTCGTCGTCGGGGCAGAGTCCGAGAAGATCCTCGCCGAGACCGATCTCGGCGACGCCGGAGTGATCGAGAACCCGGAGTGGGAGGAGGGGATCGCCTCGTCCCTCCGCGTCGGGCTCGACGCCCTCACCCGTCTCTCGCGGGTGGAGCGGGTGGTGATCATGATGGGCGACCAACCCGACGTGTCCCCCGAGGTCGTGGAGCGTCTCCTCGAGGAGCACAAGCGGGCGAAGCGACCGGTGAGCATCCCGAAGTACCGGTACACGCTGGGGAACCCCGTGGTCGTCGACCGCTCGCTCTGGTCGAGGGTGATGTCCCTGGAGGGCGACGAGGGGGCCATGAGGCTGTGGCGGGCCCACCCAGAGTGGGTCAACGAGGTCTGGTTCCCCGAGCAGCCGCCGAGAGACGTCGACACCGAGGCGGACGTGGTCGAGCTGCGTCCGCGTCACCCGGCGGGCTGACGGGAGTTTTGTCTAGAGTCGGCAGCAGGTTTCTGACAGCGGAGAAAGGGGATATGGCGCGTATCGACCAGGTCGCCGGCATCGACCAGAAGCGGGCCACGAAGTTGCGAAAGGCCGGGATTCGGACCGCCAAGGGCCTGATCGAGAAGGCGTCGTCCCGCAAGGGACGGACGGAGCTGTCCAGGGCCACAGGCATCCCGGAGAAGGACATCCAGCTCTGGGTGCACCACGCCGACCTGCTCCGTGTCCCCGGCGTCGGGTCCGAGTACGCGCAACTGTTGGTCGCCGCCGGGGTGGACACCCTCAGAGACCTGAGACGACGCAACCCCACCGCCCTCGTCGCCAAGATCATCGGCCTCAATGGGTCCTCCAAGATCGTGAACCGTCTCCCCACCGAGTCGATGGTTGAGGGTTGGATCACCGCGGCCTCCGACCTGGAGCCGTCGATCAACTAGACGGCCACTTCGTGGCCGTCGTACTGAGTACTGAGTACTCGGTACTCGGTACTTCGGTACTCGGGGCCCATAGCTGGATGACAATAGGAAAGAACCCCGTACCTCTCATTCCGTGTGGGGACAGAGGTACGGGGTTTCCAAGTACTCGGTACCGAGTACCAAGTACCGGGCGCGAAGCGCCTTGATCAGTTCTTGGTGGACGCCGCAGCGGGCTTCTTGGCGGCCGTGGTCTTGGCCGTCGTGCTCTTGGCGGTCGTCTTCGCAGCCGGCTTCTTGGCAGCCGTCTTTGCCGCGGGCTTCTTGGCAGCCGTCTTGGCGGCCGTCTTGGCCGCCGGCTTCGCAGCCGAGGTCTTCGCCGCCGGCTTGTCGGCCGGGGTCTCGCTCTTGGCCTCGGTCTCCTTCTCGGGACGGAACGAGGTCTTCCAGGTGGCGAGCATGTCCTCGAGCTGGTCGCGGAGCTTGCTCACCTGCTCCTTGGCCTGGTCCAGATCCACCTTGGCCTGGATCTCCTCGACGACCTTGCCCTTCTCGATCTTGGAGACGACCTTCTCGCCTTCGGCGGCGAGCTCTTCGATCTTGGCCTCCGCCTTGCGCGAGTAGGCGCTCGTCTTCTTGTCCAGGGCTTCCTTCAGCGAAGCGGCCTTGTCGGTTGCCTTGCGAGCCAGGACCACAGGGGCCCCGACCGCGGCGTAGAGAACATTCTTGGTCTTCATGACACTTCCTCTTGTCGGGTCGTGGCGCTGGCGGAACCCGCCAACGCCCGGTACATGTCGAGCAGCACCCTCTTCTGATCCGGGGTGAGACGCTCGTCGCTCTCGATGGCGTCGTGCACGCTCACGGGCGGCAGGTCCTCGTCGATGAGGCCGGCCCTGGCGTACAGCGTGTTCGCCGAGATCTCGAGCGCCCGGGACAGATTCCGCAGGATCTGAGCCGATGGCTTGCGGATCCCCCGTTCGATCTGGCTCAGATAGGGATTGGAGATCCCTGCCTTCTCCGCCAGTCGACGCAGCGAGAGATTGGCCCTCTCACGCTGGGAGCGGATGAACTCACCCAGGTCCGTGTGCTTGCTCTCGTTCACTATCCGCAAGCGTACAGCAAACGCTTGCTAATGCAAGCGGTCGGAAGGCCCTTTGCTAACGGTCTTTGGTCAGCCCGCGAGGATCTTGCCGAGGAGATCGCCCAGATAGAACGCCCCGACACCGCCGAGACCCGCGATCACCAGGTTCTCCAGCCCCGACCTGATCACACCGTTCCGGCTCACCCTGGCCTTGACGACCCCGACCAGGAAGAGGCCGACGGCGGTGAGGACCGTCGCCCACACGGTTGCGGTGAGCACGTCCGGGGTGATGGCGTACGGGAGGATCACGGGTATCGACCCGGCCAGGAAGAGGAGTCCCGACGCCGCCATCGCCTTGTAGGGGGACCTGCGCTCCTTGTCGACGAATCCGAACTCCAGGGCGGCCATCGCCTCGAGAAGGGCGTCGTCGTTGTCTTCGAAGGCGGCCATCACGCCGTCGAGATGCTCCGGTCGCACACCCATGTCGCTGAAAAACCCCCGGAGCTGGTCCAGCTCCCAGTCCCGGAACTTCTCGATGTGGGTCCGCTCGAGCCTGAGCTCGGCGCTGAGGATCTCGTCCTGGGACTTGGTCGCCAGATACTCGCCCGCGGCCATCGAGATGGCGCCGGCCACCGCGGCGGCGATGCTGGCGAGGAGGATGTCCCTGCTGGCGAGCCCGCCACCGACGACACCGATGGCCAGGAGGAAGATCGAGACCAGGCCGTCGTTGACGCCGAGGATGATGTCCCGCCAGTACTGGCGGCTCTCGCCGATGTGGGGCTCGTAACCGGGTGGGAATGTGTCCGTTGTCGCAGCCACGAGACCGATCGTAGTGACGGGTCCCCCGGCCCCACCCGGGACTTCTTGCCCTTACGGTGTGGATGGTCGGTGCTACCCGCGTGTGAGCGAGACCATTGCGGCCATCCCCGCGGTCATGCCGACCGCAAGGGCGCCGTCGTCCAGTCGGAACCCCGCCGAATGGATGTCACCGCCGCCACAGGCCACCCCGAGCCGGAACATCGCTCCCGGGACCCGATCGAGGTAGTAGGCGAAGTCCTCCCCGCCCATGCTGGTCTCGGTGGGGACCACCGCGTCGTCACCGAGGGCCGACCGGGCTGCCCGGGCGAACACGTCGGCGACACCCGGGTCGTTGACCACCGGTGGCACGCCGTGCCGGTACTCGACCGAGTGCGTGGCGCCGTGCGACGAGGCGATGCGCGCCACGGTCGTCTCGACCAGGCCGGGCAACTCCTTCCGGATCTCCGGATGGAGGGAGCGGATGGTGCCCCTCAGCTCGACCCGGGTCGGGATCACGTTCGGGGCCTCGCCACCGTGCACCGCGCCGAAGGCCGTGACCACCGGCATCCGGGCGTCGAACGCAGCCCGGACGGTGGACGGCAGGTCGGTGATCACCTTGCCGGCCGTCGCCACGAGGTCGACGGTGCGGTGGGGGCGGGAGGTGTGCCCACCGGGCCCCTCGAGGACGATGGTGAAGCCGTCCGCGCCGGCGGTCACCGGGCCGGACCGGACGCCGATGCGACCCGTCTCCAGCGTCGGGTCGACGTGATAGGCCATCACCGCGTGAATCCCGTCCACCATGCCCTCGGCGACGAGATCGACCGCCCCGCCGACGATGGCCTCTTCGGCGGGCTGAAAGAAGATGCGGTAGCCCCCATCCGGGTCGATGCGCGAAAGGCCGATGGCGATGCCCACCGCGATGGCGGAATGGGCGTCGTGGCCGCAGGCGTGCATCCACCCGGGGTTCTCGGAGCGGGGGCGGTTGGTCTCGGGCTCCGTGATGGGGAGAGCGTCGATGTCGGCCCGGAACGCGACCCGCGGCTCGCCGATGTCCACCCAGAGACCCGTTCCGTTGTCCCGCGTCTTCGGCGACAGCCCGGCGGACTCGAGGGCGTCGACCAGCAACTCCGTGGTCCGGCGCTCCTGGTTGGCGGGCTCGGGATGACGATGCAGCGTGTGCCGCAGCTCGGTGATCCCCGGGACCAGGGCGGCGACGACCCCCTCGAAGTCAGGCATGACGGGCGATGGTACGTCAGTCGAAGAAGCGGCGCTCGAAGACCCGACGGGCCCTTCGGGTGTGCCGGCGGTACTCCTCGGTGAGCTCGGTCCGGCGGTCGAACCCCAGGCCCGCCGCGAGGCGGGTCAGGTCGTCGGGGCTCGACGGGAGGATGTCGGTGTTGCGGCCCCCGCGGAGGTGGAGTCTGAGGCGGATCCGGGTGAGGAGACCGAGTGCTTCTTCGAGGGCGTCGGCCTCGTCCGAGGTCAAGGCGCCGTCCGCGGCCAGTGCCCGAATGGCGTCGCCGGTGTTGGGTGTCCGCACCGCGGGCCCGGAGGCGCCGTGCCTGAGCTGGAGCAACTGGGTCACGAACTCGATGTCGCTCAGACCGCCCGGGCCGAGCTTGACGTGCTGGGTCGGGTCTACCCCGATCGGGAGACGCTCGGTCTCCACCCGCGCCTTGACCATCCTGATCGAGCGGAGGAACGACTCGTCGAGGTGATGGCGCCAGACCACAGGCTGGATCATCTCCATGAAATCAGCGAGCAGATCGGGGTCTCCGGCCGCCGGCCGGGCGCGGACCAGCGCCATCACCTCCCAGGGCTCTGCCCACTCGGCGTAGTAGCGGCGATAGCCGTCGAGCGACCGGGCCAGCGGCCCCCTCCGGCCCTCCGGGCGCAGCTCCGTGTCGATGGCCAGGCCCGGCCCGTGGCGGCTCGGAGCCGAGACCGTTCGCTCGACCTCGCCGGCGAGGGCGAGCGCGTCGGAGCGGTCCTCGGCGTGGACGAAGATCAGGTCGAGGTCCGATCCATAGGACAGCTCGCGTCCACCCCACTTGCCCATGGCGATGACGCCGAAGCCCCGTGTGGCGCCGATGGCGTGGAGGGCGCCGGCGATCACGGCGTCGCCGGTGTCCGACAGGGCGCCCGTGGTCTCGCCGGCGGGAACCGAGTCGAGGATGTCTCGCGCCGCGATGCGAAGCATCCGCCTTCTGGTGAACCGGCGGATCGTCCCCACCTTCTCTTCCGGGTCCGGACGGGAGTCGATGAGACCGATGAGACGCTCGGTGGCCCCGGCCGCGTCACGGATGTCCCAGTCGGGCCGGTCGGCGGCGAGCTTGGTGGCGAACTCGGGGATCCGGTCGAGGAGTGCGCCGAGCAACTCGCCGGTGCCCAGGAGCAGGCAGAGCCGCTCACCGGCCACCGGGTTGGTGTGGATGAGGGTCGCCAGCGATCCGTGATCGGGTGTGTTGGCGAGGAGCAGACGCAGCTGCCGGAGCCCGAGATCGGGGTCGGGGGAGCGGGACAGCCAATCGAGTGTGAGCGGGAGAGCCTGTTGCATCGCCCGCGAGCGGCGGGACAGCCCGGCGGTCATGTCGGCGAAGGCCGACTCGGCGGCGCCGACGTCCTTGAAGCCGAGTGCGGCGAGACGCATCCGGGCGTCCTCCTGCCCCAGACGGGCGGTGGGAAGCCCGGCGAGCGACTCCAGGATCGGGCGGAAGTAGAGATGCTCGTAGAGGTCGCGGGCGGTCGCCCGGACCTCGCCGAGCCGCCGGTCGAACTCGGCCACGGGGTCGATGACCATCCCCATGCTCCGGCCCAGCCGTTCCCGGTCTTCCCTCGAGGCGGGGAGGTTGTGGGTCTGCGTCAGGTCCCAGATCTGGAGCCGGTGTTCCACCTGACGCAGGAACAGGTAGGCGTCGACCAGGCGGTCCGCCTCGGTGGGGTCGATGTAGCCGTTGGCGCCGAGCTCGGCGATGCCGTCGAGGGTGGCGGGCTTGCGGAGGTCCGGGTCGAAGCGACCGTGGACCATCTGGAGCATCTGGACGGCGAACTCGATGTCCCGGATCCCTCCGGGTCCCCGCTTCAGGTCCCGGGCGGAGGCCTGCTCCTCAGCCCTCGCCTTGATGAGCCGGATCGACCTCAACTCCTCGGGCTCCAGGCCCCTCTCCCAGACGAGCTCCCGGGCCATGTCGACGAACCGCTCGCCCAGGCCGGTGTCGCCGGCCGCAGCCCGGACCTTGAGCAGCGCCTGCAGCTCCCAACCCTCCGCCCAGCGGTCGTAATAGGACCGGTGACTGGCGAGGCTGCGGCTCAGCGGGCCGACGGCGCCCTCGGGGCGGAGGCTGGCGTCGACGACGAAGGCCGTGCCTTCGAAGGTCGGGGACGAGAGCGTGGTCACCACCCGCGACGCAAGGGCGATCGCCGCCGAGCGGGCAGGATCGGAAGAGCCGTCCGGTGCCTCGTGGACGAACACGAGGTCGATGTCGGAGTAGTAGTTCAGCTCCCGGGCGCCCCACTTCCCCATGGCGATCACCGCGAAGGACGTCTCGGCGAGGATCGGGTGCTGGGGGAGCAGGGCCTCCCTGGCCGCGGCGACGACCCCGTCGGTGATCCTGTCGACGGCGTCCGACCAGCGGGCCGTGGCCTCCCAAAGCTCGACGACCCCCGCCAGATCGTGGGCGAGGATCGGGATGAGCTCGGCCCGGAGCCGGAGGGGCACCGATGCCGATTCCGGGACCTCGCCATCGAGGAGCGAGGGGTGCTGGGCGAGGGCCGAGGCCAGGGCCCTGCTGGCGCCGCAGACGAGCGCGGCGCGGAAGAGACGCTCAGGATCGTCGGCGAGGGCGGGATCCGCGGCAACGACCGCGTCGAGACGGTGGCGAGCCGCCTCTGGGTCGCCACCGGCCGCCAGTGCCTCTACGACCCGGTCGTCCATCCAGAACCGACAGGCTAAGACGATCGTCACTTCCGGGACGGCCGCGTAACGTGACGCACATGACTCTCCGGGTCGCCGGCGCCCAGATCAACGTCGTGGTGGGTGACATAGACGGCAACTGCCAGCGCATCCTCGACGCGATGGAGAAGGCGGCCGCGCTCGGGGCGGACGTCCTCCTCACCCCCGAACTGGCCCTGACCGGCTACCCGCCCGAGGACCTGGTCCATCGGCCGGACTTCGTGGCCGCCAACCTCGACGCGCTGCGGCGTCTCGCCGCGGCGACCGGTGACATGGCGGTGGTCGTCGGCCATCTCGACGTCTCGACCGAGGGCACCCACGCCGGCGCCCCCGACGCCCGCCCGCGCGAGGTGGCCAATGCGGCGTCCCTGCTCCGGGACGGGCGCATCGTCGGCACCTATCACAAGGTGGTCCTCCCCAACTACGGCGTGTTCGACGAGGACCGCAACTTCGCACCCGGCACGGACCCCGCACGCGTGTGGGAGATCGGCGGGACCACTGCCGGGATCTCGGTTTGCGAGGACATCTGGCTTCCCGACGGTCCGCCCGCGGACCAGGCGGCGGCGGGAGCGCGGGTGCTCCTCAACATCAATGCCTCCCCCTATCACCGGGGCAAGGCGACGGAGAGGGAGGCGATGCTGGCGGAGCGGGCCCGGGCCGCCCGCGTGCCCGTGGTCTACGTCAACCTCGTCGGGGGACAGGACGAGTTGGTGTTCGACGGTGCGTCGGTGGTGATCGACGCCGGGGGAAACCTGGTGCACCGTTCGCCGCAGTTCGAGGAGGACGTATTCGTCAGCGACCTGGAGACAGGCTCGATCGCACCGCTCCTCGATCCCGTGGAGGAGGTCTATACGGCCCTGGTCGTGGGGGTCCGTGATTACGTCCGAAAGAACGGCTTCCAGGCCGTCACGCTCGGCCTCTCGGGCGGGATCGACTCGGCGGTGACGGCGATCATCGCGGCCGATGCCCTGGGCCCGGAGAACGTGTGGGCCCTCTCCATGCCCTCTCGCTACTCGTCCCAGCACTCGATCGACGACGCGCTGACGCTGGCCACGAATCTGGGCATCAGGTGTGACGTCGTGCCGATCGAGCCCATGCACGCGTCCTTCCTCGAGACGCTCCGCGAGCTCTTCGGCACGACCGACCTGGGGCTAACCGAGGAGAACCTGCAGGCGCGGATCCGGGGCAACCTGCTGATGGCCATCTCCAACCAGCACCACCACATGGTCCTGGCGACCGGGAACAAGTCGGAGACCGCGGTCGGTTACTCCACCCTCTACGGGGACATGGTCGGCGGCTACGCCCCCCTCAAGGACGTCCTCAAGACGCTGGTGTACGAACTGGCCCGCTGGCGGAACCGCGAAGGGGAGGTGGTTCCGGAGAGCACCCTGACCAAGCCGCCGTCGGCGGAGCTCCGACCCGGTCAGCTCGACCAGGACTCGTTGCCGCCGTACGCCGAGCTCGACCCGATCCTGGAGCTCTACGTGGAGCAGGACATGGCCCCCGAGAAGATTGCGGCACAGGGGTTCGACCCCCGGACCGTGGCCCGGGTGGTGCGGATGGTGGACCGGTCGGAGTTCAAGCGGCGGCAGGGCGCTCCCGGGCCCAAGATCACGACCAAGGCCTTCGGCAAGGACCGCCGGCTACCAATGACGAACGCCTACCGTGCCGACCTGAGATGACGACGACGATCTTGATCAATGGCCAGCCCTCCGATGGCCGCATCCCCGTCACCGATTCCTCCGTCGTCCGTGGAGACGCGGTGTTCGAGGTGGCGATGGCGTACGGAGGTGTCCCGTTCCGTCTCGATGACCACCTCGACCGTCTCGAAGCGAGCGCCCGCAAGCTCGGGGTCGGCCTGCCCCGACGCAGCCTGCTCGTGGAGTGGATGACCCGGGCCGCGGAGGAGATCGGCGACGGCGCCGTTCGTCTGGTGGCGACCAGGGGCTCGAGCATCCCGGGCGAGCCCGGTGAGCCGCTGGTGATCGTCTTCGGCCACGAGATGGCCCGTCCCGACGGGCCGTGCCGTCTGTTCCCGGTGACCGCTCCCTGGCACGCCGCCGGCGTCGAGTGGGATCTCTCCGGGGCCAAGATCACCTCGTATGCCCCCAACATGGCGTCCACCCGACGGGCGCAGGCGGAGGGCTTCGACGACGCCCTCCTCGTCACCGTCGACGGTCTCGTCCTCGAAGGACCGACCTTCTCGGTGGCGTGGGTGATCGACGGGGTGCTGGAGACGCCGGGTCTCGAGTTGGGGATCCTGGAGTCGGTCACACGCCGGGTCGTCCTCGAGCTCGCCGCGGCAGAGGGGATCCCGTTCGTCGAGGTCGAGGCACCGCTGGAGCGCATGCTCTCCGCCGACGAGGCCATGGCCTGGTCGACGATCCGGGAGGTCCAGGCGGTTTCCCATGTCGGCGATCATGGGTACGAGACGGGCCCGGTGACCAAGACCCTCCAGGAGGCGTTCGCCGCCCTGGTGGGGAACCACGACAGCAGAGGAGGCGTTGATCCGGCATGAGACAGGTACGAATCCTTGCTGTCTCCGCGGTCGTCGCCCTGGCGCTGGTGGCCTGCACGGGAGACGACCCAGAGCCGACGACGACCACTCTCGGTGGCGGGACGACGACACCGACCCAGGCCGAATCAACCACGACGAGCGCCCCTGAGGCGACCGACACCACCCTTCGGGGCCAGGTGGTCACCGACTACGAGACGGTGGCGCGGCTCTCCACCTCCAACGGCGAGGTCCTCCACATCGTGATCCCGCAGGGTGGCTACACCGACATCGACCTCTACGGCTTCATCGCCGACCTCAAGGACGCCGATCCCGACCTGTGGGGCATCGAGGTGTTCGACAGCGCCGAGGCCGCGGCCGCGTACGCGGTCGCAGAGGGTGAGCGCACCGACGAGCAGAACCAGCTCATCGACCGGCATCACCTGATCAGCCTGGTGTCGGGTGACACCATCCAGTACCAGGGGCCGTTCGAGGAGTTCGGCGAGTCGATCCTCGGCTCCTGATTCACCGGACCAGTAGCCCGGCGATCAGCAGGAAGCCCCCGAAGCCGACCGTGTCGGTGATCAGGGTGAGGAAGATCGTGGAGGCGAGCGCGGGATCCTGGCCCATCCGCTTCATCGCCAGGGGTATGGCGGTACCCGCCAACCCGGCCACCACCAGGTTGAAGACCACGCCCAGGGCGACGGCGAGGCCGATCCTCCAGATCGAGTAGCCGTTGGGGTCGAACACCTCGAGCTCGAGCAACAGCATCGCCAGGCCTCCGGACACCAGGGCGAGCAGGAGGCCGCTGATCAGCCCGATCCAGGCCTGTCTGCGCAGCACCCCGCGGACCTGGCTGCCGGGGATGTTGTCGGTGGCCAGGCTGCGGATCACGACGGCGAGGCTCTGCTGGCCCGAGTTCCCCCCGAGGGTGGCCACCATCGGCATCAGTGCGGCGAGGACCGGGAGGTCGGAGATGATGCCCGTGAGTTGCTCCACGACGAGGGCGACGACGATCCCGAGGGCCAGGTTGACCAGGAGCCAGGGGGCGCGGGCCCGTACCGACTCGTCGACGGAGGTGTAGACCGTCTCCTCGGCGCCGGCGCCCACTGCGGTGGCGAAGTCCTCGGACGCCTCTTCCTGGATGGCCTCCATCACGGCATCGACGGTCACCATCCCCAGAAGGAGGCCGCTCTCGTCGACCACCGGCACGCCGAAGAAGTGGTAGCGCTGGCAGATCTCCGCAACGTCCCGTCGGTCGGTGTCCGGCGTAACGGCCACCGGGTCGGCGACCATGACGTCGGCGAGGGGTGAGCCGGGGCGACGGAACACGAGGTCCCGGAATGAGATGACCCCGACCAGCCTGGAGTCGTCATCGACCACGTAGACGTAGGAGAGGTCCTCCCACTCGTCGTGGAGCTGGCGGATCCGCTCGATCGCCTCGCCCGTGGTCAGACCCCAGGGGAGCTTGGCGATCTCGGTGGTCATGAGGCCGCCGGCGGTGTCACGCGGATAGGCCAGCAGCGTCCGCACCTGCTCCTCGGCGGTGTCGGACATGGCGGCGAGGATGTCCTCCTGGACGTCCTCGTCGAGCTCGCCGATGAGGTCGGCGGCGGCGTCGCCCGGCATCTCGCTCAATGCGGCGGCGAGCTGCGCCACGGGGAGCTCCTCGATGAGCTCCACAGCCAGCTCGGGGGACATCTCCTCGAGGACCTCGGCGGCATCGGACGCCTCCAGACCCCGGAGGAGGCCGACTACGTCCTCTTCGTCGAGCTGCTCGAGGACGTCGGCTGCGTCTCCCGGAAGCGCCTCGGCGAGCGCCTCCCACTCCTCGGGGTTCTGCTCCAGATAGTCGGCGACGTCAGAAGGACGGCGTCGGGCAAGGTCGAGCAGCGTGCGCGCGAGTTGTCTCGGGCTGCGGAGCCGGATCTTCATCTGCTGACCTCATGCCGGTCAGCCAGCGTAACGGCTGGTCAGCCGTCGAACGGCCTGATCCCGGTCACCTTCAAGGTGAAGGTGCCGGCCGGGGCCTGATATGCGACCTCGTCGCCGACCTGCGCGCCGATGAGAGCGGCGCCGAGGGGGCTCGTGGGCGAGGCGAGGAGCACGCCGGGCACCTTGTTCTCGGTGGCGGCGACGAAGTACTCCATCTCGTCCCCGTCGGAATCGAGCACGGTCACCAGACAGCCGATCTCGACTCGGTCGAACGAGGTGACCTCGACGATCTCGGCGGTGTTGATCAGATGCTCCAGCTTGCGGATGCGGGCCTCCATCAGGCCCTGCTCGTTCTTGGCCGCGTCGTAGTCGGCGTTCTCCCTGAGGTCGCCGTGCGAACGGGCCTCGGCGATTCGCTCCTCGATCTCCTGGCGGCCCGCCGTCTTGAGATGCTCCAGCTCCTCCTTGAGCTTGGCGAGGGCCGCGGGGGTGAGAAGGGTCGGTTCGTGCTCGGCGGTCATGCCCGCCAGAGAGTAGGTGTCCGGGCGGGCTTAGGGACTTTCGGCCCTATGAGGAAATAGTTGTTTAGTCGTTGACTCAACAACATGAGATTGAGCTTCTCACGAAGGACCGACCTGGCCCTGGCGGCTCTGCGGGCACTCGCCGAGGCGCCGGAGAACCGTCTCACCAGAACAGACCTCGCCGACCGGATCGGCGCCACACCGGGCTTTCTGGCCCAGGTGATGCCGTTTCTCGTGGGAGAGGGCTGGGTGCGGTCGGAGAGGGGCCCCGGCGGTGGTTACCGCCTGATGCCGGAGGCATTCGGGGCCCGGGTCATCGACGTGTACGAGCTCATGGAGGGGAAGTCGGCATATCGCCGCTGTGTCCTCCGTGACGGCCCCTGCCCCGAGTCCAACTGCGAAGTCCATGCGGTCTGGGCGGAGGCGCGACAGGTCTTGATCGAAGGACTGCAAGACATGCCAGTACTGCAAGGAGAACAGCCATGACCAGCCTCATGGAACGGAGCGAGGTCCAAGAGGTTCCTCGTCATCCCCATTACACGCTGGGCACGATGGTGGCGCTCGGGGTGATCGGGACACTGGTCGCCGTCGGCATCGCCATCGCAGCCCTGACCATCACGGCGTCGCGCAACTCGGTTGACGACGCCCTCGTCCAGGAGCGGGTGAATGAATACCTCGCCGGTCTGCCCACAGGCGGTGGAGCGGTGACCGGTGACGTCATCCCCGACCTGACCCCGAAGAGCCAGTTGCCCCTCGCTCCCGCCAGCGAGGTGAACGTCGGCGTGGCCCCGGACGTGCCGCCCGCCTCGGGCCGCACCAGCCAGGCCATCGTCGAAGTCCACTTCGAGGTGGTCGAGGGCGTCTCGGTGATCGACCCCGCCACGGGCACCTCCACGGAGACATGGGGCTACCGCCTGATCGACGGCGACCAGAACGCCATCGTGGCCGGAACCCCCGGCCCGATAATCCGCGCTCGCGTGGGTGACGTTCTCCGGTTCACGGTCACCAACCCGGCTTCGGCCCACAACCCGCACAACGTGGACTTCCATGCGGTGACGGGCCCCGGTGGTGGCGCCGAGTCCACCACGGTGGCGCCGGGCGAGACCAAGACCATCGAGGCGCGGTTGCTCTACCCGGGCTTCTTCATGTACCACTGCGCGTACGGCGACATCCCGGCCCACATCTCGCACGGCATGTTCGGCGGGATCCTGGTCGATCCGGAGACGCCGCTGCCCGAGGTGGACCACGAGTGGTACGTCACGCAGTCGGAGTACTACACGACCGGGGACAAGGGCACGGAGGTCGCCTTCGACCGGGACGCCATGACCATGGAGCACCCCTCGTTCGTCGTCTTCAACGGCGCCGTCGGTGCCCTCACCGGGGACAACGCGCTGCAGATGAACGTGGGCGAGCGGGCTCGCATCTACTTCATCAACGCCGGTCTGAACCTCGACTCCAACTTCCACCCGATCGGCTCGCACTGGGACAAGGTCTATCAGGAGGCCGCGCTCCTCAACCAGCCGATCCGCGGCTCGCAGACCACCCTGGTCCCCGCCGGCGGTGGCGTGGTCGTGGAGCTGGTCGGGTTCGTCCCGGAGACAATCGTCCTCGTCGACCACGCCCTGACCCGGGCGGTCGACAAGGGCGCCATTGGCCAGATCGTGGTGTCCGGTGACCCCAACCCCGAGATCTTCGAGGGCGAGGGCACCGGTGATGGCGGTCACGACATGAACCCGCCGACCACGGAACCACATCACGGTGGCGCCACCGAGACTGTGACCATCGTCAACGGCGCCTGGCAGGCGCAGGCGATGGACGCCCCGGACGAGTTCGCGGACAACGAGGACCCGGCCGACTACTCGGTGAACGTCCTCACGGTCACCAAGGGGACCACGGTCACCTGGGTCAACGAGGACCCCGGTCAGATGCACACGGTCACCGCGGTCGACGGGAGCTTCGACTCCGGGTTCTTCAACACCGGCGACAGCTGGAGCTTCACGTTCGACGAGGTCGGCGAGTACGAGTACTTCTGCCTGCCCCATCCGTGGATGCGGGCGAAGGTCGTGGTCGTCGAGGGCTGAACCTCCCAACCCCTCCAGCCCACCCGAAGCGGGGCTATCGGCAGGATGCCGATAGCCTCGCTTCTCTCATGGACGCGTCTCAGCGCCTCACAGACATCGCAGAAGCGCTCTCGATCCCCAGGGCGCGCCGGCACATATTCCTCTGCGCCGATCAGACCAATCCCAAGTGCGCCCCGCGTGAGGAGACCCATGAGCTGTGGGTCCATCTCAAGGCCCGTCTCAAGAAGCTCGGCATCACCTCGGCGCCGCCGGCGTGGCAGGGCACCGAGGACTACTCCCCGGTCGAGCCCGGGAACGGGACGGTGCTCAGGTCCAAGGTCGACTGTCTCCGGATCTGTGAGCAGGGGTGCATCGCCGTCGTCTATCCAGAGGGCACCTGGTACGCCAACCTGGACAGGGAAAAGCTCGACCGGGTCATCGACGAGCACCTCGTGGGTGGGAGACCGGTCGAGGACCTGATCTTCACGCGTGGGGACTTGAGATGAAATGGCTGCGCCGGGCCTTCTGGGCCCTTCTCGCCTGGAGGTTGTTCGCACCGCCCTACCAGCCGCGGTTCCGCCCGCCGCAGGAGCACCCGTGGCGGCTCGAGGGTCGCACAGTGTTCATCGGCGACCAGGAGTTCCTCGTTCGTGAGGCCGGTCCGGTGGACGCATCCCCGGTCGTGTTGATCCACGGGCTCGGCGGGTCGTCGGTCGGTGAGTGGTACCGCATCGGCCCGCGACTGGCGGAGCGTCGCCGGCTGATCCTCATCGACCACCGGAGCCACGGCCTGTCCCCACTGGCCACCGACCCGTACGACGTCGAGGACGTGGCCGACGAGATCGCCGCCATCCTGGACCGGATCGGGATCGGCTCGACCGACGTGGTCGGCTACTCCATGGGCGGGACGATCGCCCAGGCGCTGGCGGCACGCCACCCGGGGCGCGTCCGCCGCCTGGTCCTCATCGCCACCTTCGCCGCCTTCCCGCAGCATCGTCGGCGGGCCCTCACCTTCGGCGCGTTGGTCACCCGCGCCTGGGAGCGGTTGACCGGTCTCGGCACTCCCGAGGTGCGCACCGGGTACCTGCTCCGGGCCGGCGCGGTGGAGCACAAGCACTCCCGATGGCTGTGGCAGGAGACGCACCGCCGTCATCCGGACGCCGGGGCCCAGTCCACTCTGGCCACGGTGAGGTTCTCGTCGATCGACTGGGTCGGTCGCCTCGACGTGCCGACCCTGGTGATCGTCCCGACCCGGGACATGCTGGTGCCGGCGCAGTGGCAGCTGGAGCTGGCCTCACTGATCCCGGACTCCAAGACCGTGGAGATCGAAGGGGCCCACCACGAAGTGGTGTGGACCCACCCCGAGGTGATCCTCGAGGAGCTCGGCTCCTTCCTCGACTAGGGGGTCAGGGTCAATGTAGACCGGGCCGCGCGCTCGATGTCGTCGGCGTGCCACAGCATCGGCGCCTGAACCCCTTCCACCCAGGGCTCGATCATGTCGTCGTAGTGCGGGTGGAAGGCGTGTCCCGACTGGCCCGTCGAGTGGAGGAGGCTCGACCGTCTCAGGTCGGCCAGGTCGACCACCATCCGGAACGACGGGATCCAGTCCACCTCGTAGCCCACGGCCGGGTTCCAGCCGATCGCGTTGACCAGGGTGGAAGAGCCCCCGACCCGTCTCGGGGCCGTGCGGTTGAACAGCCACTCGATCGGCCCGATGCCCGACTCTCCGAGTGACTGGTTGCGGAACCGGGCCACGTGGAGCCGTCCCCATGACCACGACCCCGGGTTGTCGCCCATGGCGGCCGTCAACTCCGAAGATGCCTCGCTCATCGCCGCGATCAGGATGTCGTCCCTTGTCTCCACTTCGGGCGTCGTGACGTCGTCCCACCACTCGTTGTCCGGTTGGTCCATCAGCCGGCTGACCGCCAGGGCCCAGCGGTCCTCTCCGTCGGGGAGACGGTCCTCGCCGAGCTCGTCGGCGAAGCCGGCGAGCAGGATGTGCC
>Ga0209075_1000275_pt1 | contig 48785 bp, 45 predicted proteins | sample Stecom2011_FD_187523 | JGI IMG/M metagenome (GOLD analysis project Ga0209075, IMG submission 187523) | Agricultural soil microbial communities from Utah to study Nitrogen management - Steer compost 2011 (SPAdes) (version 2) | ecosystem: Environmental > Terrestrial > Soil > Agricultural land...
CCTGGACCACGAATTTTTGCTACTTCAACAGAAAGTAATTTTGAATTGGCCGTAAAAGAAACTATTAGCGATTTGGATATTCAATTAAAAAAGAGAAAAGAAACTTTTTCTACCCATTAATTTCAATGAACAAACAGGAAACAAAATAATATTATAGTCCCAAAACACATAACCCATTATTCATCTTATTTAAAGAAAATGAATAATGGGTTATGTGTTAATTAAAAGTTGGCTTAACGCCTATTTTTTTAAATTTTCTAAGTCTTGAAGTTTTGCGTCTATTTCATCTTGAATTTTAGTTAAACGTTGTTCAATACTTAAAATAATAGCTTCTTTTCTTTCAATGCTTTCTTTAGATGCCTTAGTATCTAATTTAGCTTCTTCTAATTTAGTTTTCAATCTAACTAATCCTACTTGACCACTAATTAAAATCTCTTCATTAATGCTAATGTCATCTTCAAGATCACTTATTAATGTGTTTTTTTCTTTACTAATATTTTGCTGCTTAGCTTTAATTTTATTATCTAAAAGATTTAATTTTTCCTCTTCTAAACGTAATGTTTCTTGTTCTTTTAAATAAGCAATTTCTCTTGATTTTCGGTCGTCATCCAATTTTTTACGAGCAGCTTCAAGTTCTTGTTTTTGTAAAAGAAGTTTTTCTTCATCGCCATTTAAGTTTAACTCGTACATATTTTGAGTCTCTTCAGCAATTTCTTGTTCTTCCGATGGATTTTTCTTAAGTTTTTTAGCTAATTTTTTTTCTAAATCTGCTAATTCCTCTTTGTAGTGTTCGATTTGAGTATTTAGCTTCGCTAATCTCTGCTGCATGTCGGAAGCTAATTTTTCTTTTCTGTTAACTTCTTCTTTAGTAGCTCCTATAGTTTTTTTAAATTGTGCTAAATTTGATTTCACACGTTTTAATGCGGCCACCCCACTTAGTAAAATTTCCTCATTGGCTGTGATTTTATCTTCTAATTCGCTTATTTGAGATTTTAAAACGGTAACATCGTTTTGAGGAATAACTTCTTGCAGGTTAAAAAATGTTACAAAAAAGAGTGCTGTTGTTAAAAGTTTTAATGGTATCATTTTTATATTTTTAGTTTGGAGTCCGCAAAAATAGAACTTATAACATTTAAAAAAAAGCTTTTATGCTAGTATTTTAGGGGTTTTGTAACGAGATTTTTTAGTTTTATTGTATAAATATGCAGGAAACTGTTTTTTCTATAAGTTATTGATGGTGATACGGTTCATTCTTTAAAATAGTAAATCCTCTATAAAGTTGTTCTATTACAAACAAACGAATCATTTGATGTGAAAAAGTCATTTTGGACAAAGAAAGTTTTCCATGTGCTTTATCATAAAGATCTTTGGAAAAACCATAAGGACCACCAATTACAAAAACCAATTGCTTGATTCCGGAATTCATGTGTTTTTGCAAATACTCCGAAAAGCCAACAGAGCTATATTGTTTGCCGTTTTCATCTAACAAAATCAATACATCTTGTGCTTGGAGTTTGTTCAAAATAAGTTCGCCTTCTTTTTGTTTTTGTTGCTCTTCGCTTAAATTCTTGGTGTTTTTTAAATCTGGAACAATTTCCAATTCAAACTTCACATAAAAGCCTAAACGTTTTTGATAATCGTCCATTAAGGCTTGAAGTTGCTTGTTATCCGTTTTGCCTATGGCAAGAAGTTTTATTTGCATTATATGTTTAATCGTGCTCGATAGAGACTTTTTAATTATTAGCCAACTTATTACTTGTCGATAGAAAAGGTGCTTTGGATTAAAATCTCAATTTGAACTATATTTGAATTGCAAATTTACATTTTAATTGGAATTTAGAATTTAGAATGCAACTAATTTGCAATTGTATTAGTATTTTTACATCAAATAGAAAGTCATGATTTCAGAAAAACAATTCAATAAAGAGATAGAAATAATAGTTGCCAACGCCATAAGAGAAGATGTAGGAGATGGAGACCATAGTTCTTTGGCTTGTATTCCAGTGACGGCAGAGGGTAAAGCGAAACTCTTAGTAAAAGATGAAGGCATAATAGCTGGTGTGGAATTTGCAAAAAAGGTGTTTCATTATATTGATAAGGATTTAAAAATTGAAACTCTTATTAAAGATGGATCTGAAGTGAAGTTTGGTGATATTGTGTTTTTCGTGGAAGGTTCTTCACAATCTATTTTAAAAGCGGAACGTTTGGTGTTAAATGCCATGCAACGAATGAGTGCCATTGCTACAAAAACAAAACAATTTGTTGATTTATTGGAAGGTACCGGAACAAAAATTTTAGATACCAGAAAAACCACTCCAGGAATTCGTGCCTTAGAAAAATGGGCAGTGAAAATTGGAGGAGGAGAAAACCATAGGTTTGCCTTGTACGATATGATTATGCTAAAAGACAATCACATCGATTTTGCAGGAGGAATCACCAATGCCTTAAATAAAACTAAAGCGTATTTAAAAGATACGAATAGAGATTTAAAAATTATTGTAGAAGCAAGAAACCTAGATGAAATTAAAGAAATTCTTGAAAACAAAGGGGTTTATAGAATTTTAATCGATAATTTCAACTTCGAAGATACTAGAACAGCGGTCTCTTTAATTGGAGATTCATGTTTAACAGAGTCCTCTGGAGGTATCAATGAAAAAACCATTAGAAAATATGCCGAATGCGGTGTAAATTATATTTCTTCGGGAGCTTTAACCCATTCGGTTTATAATATGGACTTAAGTTTGAAAGCTGTTTAATCCCAAATTTAACACTCATAATTTAAAGTTGGTTTTCCATGAAAAAACCTTGAATTTTAAATCTAAAACTTTGAACTAATAAATGACCAAACCCATAGAAGATAACCTAGAAAAGATTCCTGTTTTAAATGTCATTGTCAGATTCTTTAAGCAGATTAAACTTCCAGGTTTAGAAGGTCTTTCATTTTATGATTTAGTGGAACTCTATATTATTGGTATTGGTAGAGGCGCATTAACAACAAGGGCAAGTGCCATTGCTTTTAATTTTTTTACAGCCATATTTCCGTTTTTACTGTTTATATTAATTGTAATTCCCTTAATACCTATTGACGATTTTAGAATAGAATTCCTAAATTTTTTAAATTCATTTTTACCACCAAGTACATCAGATTTTTTCTTTAATAGTATTTTCGACAATATAGAATCCACGAAACGAGGAGGATTATTATCTTCCGTTTTTTTAGTGTCTATTTTTTTAATGGCCAATGGAATCAATGCCGTATTTGCTGGCTTTGAAAGTTCCTACCACGAGCAGCTTAGTAGAAATGTTATTAAACAATATTTATACGCTTTGGGAGTGGCTTTAATTTTAGCCTTCTTATTAATTCTTACAGTGGTGATCCTTGGGTACTTTCAAATTTATGTACTTGGAAATTTGGAGAATTATGGTATTTTAGAAGAGAGCAATCTTCAGTTTTGGATTCCAATAGCTAAGTATATGTTTTTTGTTATTATGGTATATCTGGCAACTGCGGTATTGTATTATTTTGGGACTAGGGAAGGAAAAGAATCGAAGTTCTTTTCTGTGGGAGCTTTATTTACAACAATTTTAATAATTTTGAGTTCTTATTTGTTTGGAATTTATATCAAAAACTTTTCTAAGTATAACGATCTCTATGGATCTATTGGAGCGCTTTTGATTTTGTTATTTTATCTATGGTTAAACTCAAACATCTTGCTTTTAGGTTATGAATTGAATGCATCATTACACCGATTGAGAAAAATAAATAAACTAACTGCTAAAACCCAATAGCTTTTTACCTAACACTTAACAACCAGAATCTTGCACTATATAGATGTTATACTTCCAATACCTATTCCAAAACTATTCACATATAGTATTACGGAAGCTGAAGTTGGGTTTTTAAAACCAGGAATGCGTGTGTCTGTGCCTTTTGGAAAAGCAAAAATTTATACAGCTTTGGTTTTTAACGTTCACACCAATGAACCTCATGCATACGAAGCAAAAGAAATTCACCAAATTCTCGATGACAAGCCAGTCATTACCCAAACACAGTTAGAATATTGGCAATGGATTGCTGAATATTATATGTGCAATTTAGGTGATGTGATGCGAGCAGCCTTACCGAGCGCGTTTATTTTAGAAAGTGAAACTATTATAACTATTGATAGAGAAGGTTCTTTTAAAGAATCTGATTTAAAAGATGAAGAGTTTTTAATTTTTGAAGCCCTTCAACATGAATCCTCATTAAAAATCCATGATATTATGAGTATTCTGGATAAAAAGAATGTACTTCCTGTAATTAAAAGTTTATTAGAAAAAAAAGTGATAAGTGTTGATGAAGAGATTTTCGAGAAATATAAACCCAAATTGGTGCGTTATGTGAAACTTCAATCCCGATTTTCAACTAATCAAGGTTTGCAAGATTTACTTGAGGAATTAAGTAGGGCTCCAAAACAAAGAGAGGTTATTATGACTTTGTTTTCGCTTTCTGCCCAAACCAAGAAACCCATTAAAGTTTCAGAATTAACCGAAAAAAGCAACACGTCTTCAGCTATTATTAAATCGTTATTGGATAAAAATGTTCTTGAAGAATATTATATTCAAACAGATAGGATTGAATATTTAGGTGAAGAAAACAATCCAATAAAACAGCTAAGTGAGGCACAGAATATTGCTTTCCATGAAATTAAATCTTCTTTTGAAACCCATAATATTACTTTGTTGCATGGCGTAACTTCTTCAGGGAAAACGGAGATATATGTCAAATTAATCGAAGAGGTTTTAGCGCAAAACAAACAAGTATTATACTTACTTCCAGAAATAGCTTTAACCACGCAATTAGTTAATAGGTTGCAGGATTATTTTGGAGAAAAAGTTGCTGTTTACCATTCCAAATATTCATCTCAAGAACGGGTTGAGGTTTGGAATCAAGTTTTAAATAAATCGACGAAAGCCCAAATTGTTCTTGGAGCACGGTCTTCAGTTTTATTACCATTTCGCGATTTAGGACTGGTTATCGTGGACGAAGAACACGAGTCTTCATACAAGCAATTCGATCCGGCACCTCGGTATCATGCAAGAGATTCTGCTATTGTTTTAGGGCATTTATTTAACTGTAAAACCTTGTTGGGCTCTGCAACACCAAGTGTAGAAAGTTTTTATAATACTAAAATAAAGAAGTATGCTTTGGTGGAATTAAACACTAGGTATAATAATGTGTTGATGCCAGATATTGAGTTGGTAGATATTAAAGACAAGCAAAAACGCAAACGAATGACTGGTCATTTTAGCGATCGGTTAATCGATGAAATGACGGAAACCCTTAAAGCTGGACATCAGGTTATTTTATTTCAAAACAGGAGGGGTTTTTCCCCCATCGTGGAATGTCGAACTTGTGGAGTTTCGCCTCAATGCCCAAACTGCGATGTTAGTTTAACCTATCATCAATATAAAGACCAGTTGCGCTGTCATTATTGCGGTTACCATGCTGTCATGATTAAAGCTTGCGAAGCTTGCGGGAGTTTGGATCTGGATAATAAGGGTTTTGGAACCCAACAAGTGGAAGAGGAGGTAAAAGAACTTTTTCCAGATTACAAAGTGGCTAGAATGGATATGGATACTACCCGAGGAAAATATGGCTACGAAAAACTAATTACAGCACTCGAGCAACAGGAAATAGATGTTTTGGTAGGTACGCAAATGTTGACCAAAGGCTTGGATTTTAGACATGTTAAATTGGTTGGTATTATGAATGCTGACAATATGCTTAATTTTCCAGATTTTAGAGCACATGAACGAAGTTTTCAACTCATGGTGCAAGTATCAGGGAGAGCTGGAAGAACAGAGGAGAGAGGTAAGGTTTTGATCCAAACTTATAATCCGTACCATAAAATATTACAGCAGGTTGCTTCAAATTCCTACTTGGAAATGTATGAGGAACAAATGGACGAACGTCGTAATTTTAAATATCCACCAATTTATAGGTTGATAAAAATTACATTAAAACACCGTAATTATAATAAAGTAAATGTGGCAGCAGATTGGTATGCCAAGTCTTTGCGTTTGGTTTTTAAGAGCCATGTGCTTGGTCCAGAATTCCCACCTGTTTCAAGAATAAGAAATCAGTTTATAAAGCATATTATAGTAAAAATCCCACCAAAGCAATCTGTATCAAAAACAAAAGAAGCCATGATTAAAATTAACAATAGCTTCTTTGCTGTAAAAGATTTTAGGGCTGTAAGAGTAATTTTAAATGTCGATAATTATTGATTTTAGGTTTAAGTAATATTATTGTTCAAAGCATCTACCAATTGGGTCTTTTTGTTCCTGCTTAGCGGAATTTCATAAGCTCCAACTTCAACATTTTTACTGTTAAACCTGTCAATTTTATCTAAATTAACAATGTACGATTTGTGGATTCTTAAAAACTTTCCCTCAGGAAGTTCTGCTTCAAAGGCTTTCATAGTAGATAAAACCACCAAGCTTGTTTCCTCGGTAACTAGTTTCACGTAATCTCCTAAAGCTTCAATCCACTTAATATCTTTAATGTAAACTTTACGTTTTTTAAGGTTGCTTTTTACAAAAATATGTTCCCCTTCAGTTTCGTTAAAGTCTAATTTTAATTTATGTTGTTCTACAGCTTTATCAACGGCTGTATTAAAACGTTCTCTAGTTATAGGCTTATGCAAATAATCTGTAGCGTCGTAGTTAAAAGCTTTAAATGCATATTCTGTTTTACCAGTAACAAATATAATTTGAGGTTTATTATTTAAAACGTCTAAAAGTTCAAATCCATTTAATACAGGCATTTCAATATCTAGAAAGATTAAGTCGACCTTATGGTGGTTAAGGCCGTTTTTAGTCTCGAGAGCACTATTGTATTCGGCGATCAAGTTAAGAGAAGAATGGCTTTCAATTAACTTAACAATGGAGAGGCGCTGAATTGCTGAGTCATCAACTACTACACAGTTTAAAGTCATAACATTAATTTTTATTTCGGTTAAGTATCGACAATAGTACGAAAAATTCGGTCAAAAACCAAATAACATCGGTAAAACGTACATTTTAACATAATTTAACATTTATATTTCAGTTGGGTAAATATGTTGGTTTTAATGTTGTAAGATATAAATAATATTCTTATTTTTGCACTCATTTTTAACAATAAAAACAATTTAATATGAATCATTACGAAACTGTTTTCATCTTAAATCCCGTTTTATCTGAAACCCAGATAAAGGAGACAGTACAGAAATATGAAGAATTTCTTACTTCTCGTGGAGCAAAGATGGTATCAAAAGAAGATTGGGGACTAAAAAAATTAGCTTACCCAATTCAAAAGAAAAAAAGTGGATTTTACCACTTATTTGAGTACACCGTTGATGGAGAAGTAATCACTCCATTAGAAGTAGAGTTTAGACGTGATGAGCGTTTTATGCGTTACTTAACTGTTGCTTTAGACAAACATGCTATATCTTGGGCAGAGAGAAGAAGAGAAAAACTTAAACAAAAAGCGTAATTATGTCATCTATAGAACAACAAGCAAAAGGAAAAAAGGACGGAGAAATTAGATATTTAACGCCTTTAAATATTGAAACCAACAAGAATAAAAAATATTGTCGTTTCAAGAAATCTGGAATCAAATATGTAGATTATAAAGATGCAGATTGGTTATTAGGTTTTGTAAACGAACAAGGTAAAATTTTACCAAGACGTTTAACTGGAACTTCTTTAAAATATCAAAGAAAAGTGTCAGTTGCTGTAAAAAGAGCTCGTCATTTAGCATTAATGCCTTATGTGGCCGATTTATTAAAATAAAATACTCATAACAATGGAACTTATATTAAAACAAGACGTTGAAAATTTAGGATTTAAAGACGATGTTGTAACGGTTAAGAACGGTTATGGTAGAAACTTTTTAATCCCACAAAAGCAAGCTGTTTTAGCTACAGTTTCTGCTAAAAAAGTATTAGCAGAAAACTTAAAGCAACGTGCTTATAAAGACAAGAAAATAATAGAAGATGCTACTAAAACTGCTGAGGCAATTAAAGCATTGGAAATTAAAATACCAGCTAAAGCAACTGAAGGAGCTACGGCAGGTGATAAATTATTTGGTTCAATTACCAAAATGGATTTAGTAGAGGCTTTTGAAAAAGCTGGACATGAAATCGATAAAAAATTCGTAAATATTACAGGTGGAAACATTAAACGTTTAGGACAGTACAATGCTGTAATTCGTTTACACAGAGAAGTAACTTTCGAAATTCCTTTCGAAGTTATCGCTCAAGCTTAATATTACCGATTAACATATTTAAAGCCTCAACCTTGTTGGGGCTTTTTCATTTTTAGTTTTTAATATTTCATAGATTTAAAAGGCTATGAAGAATTTATTAATCAAAATTAACACGCAATTATTTTAAAAATAGTTTCGTGTTAAATAAATATTTTCTTCCTTTTTGGGAGATTAAAAGACTTATGAAATACGCGAGATTAACAAAAGAACAGTTTGAAGAACTACATAAGGAATTTATCAACTTTCTTGCTACACAAACCATTACAGCTCAAGAATGGGAGGATATTAAAGTAAACAAGCCAGAAGTTGCCGAACAAGAATTAGATGTGTTTAGCGATTTGGTTTGGGAAGGTGTTTTGAACAAAGTGGAGTTTATTGAACATATTTCACCACAGCAAATTCATTTATTTTATTTAAAGGAAGAACACATACATTTGATTGCTATTAAAATAAAAAATCCAATTGATTTATCCACTACCGATGGTTTTAATTGGTTGCGAGAAAATTTAATGGATGACGATGTAGAATTTTTACAAGCTAAAAAAGATTATACAAACGATAAAAATGCCGATAAGTTCAAATTAATCGAACAAGGTGGCGTGATCACCAAAGGCGATTTGTTTAACTATTTCGATAAGTTGATTAATTAATGCTATTTCTGTAACTGCTTGACAGGAATATTGAAATGCCGAAGTTGTTTCAAATAAAATGATATTTTATTATTGAAAAACTTCGGCAATCATATTTTATTATTTATCTATTACAATCCTTTAATTTCATTGTATAGTTAGATGATAATTCTTCAAGTGTATCCATAAACCATAATCTAATATCTTCTATCGATTTAGATAATAAATCGGCACTGTTTATTGGTTTACTTAAAACTTTCATATTGCAATCACAAGCACTTAAAGCATCATTAAACGTTTTAATATTATTTGCAACCGTTAATTCCATCTTTGAGATAAGTGTTTCTTTTTTCAAAGATAATTCCTGCTCTTTTTTCTGAATTATTTTTTGATTTAGTTCTGCTTGTTTTTGCTCTAAGGCTTTTTGCTGTTGCTTTAGTTGCTCTTGTTGGAGTACAATAGATGCTAATCCATCGGCCTCGTTTAATGGAGCGGTGGCAACAACGTCTTGGGTTACAGTGCAAGCATCTAATTTTTGTATAGTGGCTTCGGCTAGTTCTCTGCCTTTTTTGGCAAAATAGTATGCATCTTCTATTTTTACTGCAGGTTTGGCTTTAGATAAATAATCAATGGCGTTGTAAACAAGATCGTCGACTTCATCGCAGTGGCAGTTTTTAAGCGAAGCTTGCACATTCTCAAAAGATTCTTTTGCTTTTTCAGCATAATGTTTTGCATGCGTAATATTATTTGCATCTAAAGCAGATTTGGAGTTTGATAAAGCATAAACAATGTAAGCTTGAGCTCCTGAGCAATCGGATTGTGCGAATAAATTTAAAAATGAAGCACAGAAAAATAATAGGAATAGGTAGTTTTTAGACATAGTAAATTTGAGTTAAACATTAAGTAGGTACGCCAAAAATAACTAAATTTTTAAATGGAAAACTGCTTTCGGAATCTTATTATTTTTTTATAATAACTCGTTTTTATAAACCAATGATAGTGAGGCGCATACAGGGTTTTGTTTTTTTTGATACAATTCAAAGTTAACTTAACATAAATCCTTTTTAATTTTAATGCCCATTTTTATATAAATGCTGCTAGGTTTTTTTTCTATAAAAAATTCGACCTGACGTATTTAATTCTTTATTTTTGTTCCCCACAACTAACAACACTACATAAGTGATTGTGTGATGTGGAGTACACTTAAAATAATAGATAATCATTTAATAAGATTCCTGCTTTCGCAGGAAATATTATGGCACAAAAACCAAGTATTCCAAAAGGAACCAGAGATTTTACTCCAGAGCAAGTAGCTAAACGCAACTATATATTTAATACCATTCAAACGCAATTTGAATTGTATGGTTTTCAGCCCATAGAAACTCCAAGTTTCGAAAACTCTGAAACATTAATGGGAAAATATGGCGAAGAAGGTGATAGACTGATTTTTAAAATCTTGAATTCTGGGGATTATTTAAACAAAGTGGATGATAAACTATATTCTACAAAAAACTCTAATGCCATAACTTCTAAAATCTCCGAAAAAGCCCTTCGCTACGATTTAACAGTTCCTTTTGCGCGTTATGTAGTTCAACATCAAAATGAGATTGAGTTTCCATTTAAGCGCTACCAAATGCAACCTGTTTGGAGAGCAGACAGACCTCAAAAAGGACGCTTTAGAGAGTTTTACCAATGCGATGCGGATGTAGTTGGATCTACCTCTTTATGGCAGGAAGTAGAGTTTGTGCAACTATACGATGCTGTTTTTAAAGCCTTAAAATTAGAAGGAGTAGTCATTAAAATCAACAACCGAAAAATACTTTCTGGAATTGCGGAAGTCATTGGAGCCAGCGATAAATTAATCGATTTTACAGTAGCTTTAGATAAACTCGATAAAATAGGAGCCGAAAAAGTAAAAGAAGAAATGCTGGAAAAGGGTATTTCTAAAGAAGGTATCGAAAAACTGCAACCTTTGTTTACGCTTTCAGGATCTTTTAATTCTCAAGTAGAACAGCTAAAAAGCATTTTAAACACTTCAGAAGAAGGTAAAAAAGGTATTCAGGAATTGGAGTTTATTGACAAAGCTATTACCGAAATTGGTTTGCAAACAGCTACTTTACAATTAGATGTTACTCTTGCAAGAGGATTAAATTATTATACAGGTGCTATTTATGAAGTGTCTGCTCCAGAAAAAGTACAAATGGGTTCTATTGGTGGCGGTGGACGTTACGACGATCTTACTGGCATTTTTGGAATGAAAGAGGTAAGTGGTGTTGGTATTAGTTTTGGTTTGGATCGGATTTATTTGGTTCTCGAAGAACTTAATTTATTTCCAGAAACAGTTACCAAAAACATCGATTTACTCTTTATCAATTTTGGAGAAACCGAAGCTCTATTTTGTTTAAAAGCCATAAAACAACTGAGATTAAATGGCATTAATTCCGAATTATATCCAGATGCTGGCAAAATGAAAAAGCAAATGAACCACGCGAACAAGCGCAACATTCCTTTTGTGGTTTTAGTGGGTGATGAGGAAATTAAATCAGATAGTTATACTTTAAAGAACATGGTTTCTGGAGAACAAGAAAAAGTGTCTTTACAAGACTTGATTTCAAAGTTTAAATAAATTTTATTTAAGCGTTTAATAAAAGCTGCCACTATTGCACGAATGTAAAATCATTATCTGTGTACTAGTGGCGTTTTTTTAAAAAATACATATTGTTTATTTCTTTTCAATCAAATAAGAGGTTTAGTTTTTATTTATTTGAAATTACAAGCGGAGAATATAAAAATAGGATAATAATGATTAAATAATTATCTTTAAAATCAACTTCATATTAAATATTCATCACTTATGAAATCATTAAAACCCAACCAATACCTCTCAAGTTTTATTCTATTCTTCGTTCTAAACATTTCGATTTTTGCTCAATTAACTTCACCTCAAATAGATAGTTTGGTAAACGATGCCATGGAAAAATTTAAAGTGGCTGGAGTAGCAGTTGCTATTGTTAAGGACGGCAAAATAATTCATGAAAAAGGATATGGCGTTACTTCAAAATTAACAAATAAAAGGGTAAATGAACATACCAATTTTGCCATAGCATCCAATAGTAAAGCATTTACAACAACAGCTTTGGCTCTTTTAGTTGAAGAAGGGAAACTTAACTGGACCGATAAAGTAAAAGATCATATTCCAGAGTTTAAAATGTATAATCTATATGTAACCGAAAACTTCAATATTCAGGATCTATTAACACATAGAAGTGGTTTAGGTTTAGGAATTGGAGATTTAATGATTTTTCCAGATGGTTCAAATTTTACCATCGACGATTTACTATCAAGTTTTCAATACTTTAAACCTGTTTCTGCTTTTAGAACCCAATTCGATTACGACAACCTTTTGTATTTGGTGGCTGGTGAAATAATTGCTAGAAAATCCGGCATGACTTGGGAAGCATTTATCGACAAACGTATTTTTAAGCCTTTAGACATGGATCAATCCTATCCTGCTTTTAACCTTGTTACAGACGATACTAATTTAGCTTTGCCTCATAATGTTGTAAATAACAACTATAAGGTATTGCCAAGTTATCAAGAAATGATAAATGGAGCTGCTGGGGGAATTTATGCCAATGTAAATGATATTTCACAATGGATGCTCTTGCAGCTTAACCAAGGGAAATATGGAGAAAATTTAGAGAATCAATTGTTTTCTGAGGAAAGTCAACATGAAATGTGGAAAATTCATACCACAACAGATGTTAACCGAAGTCCGCGATATAACTCCCATTTTTCGGGTTATGGCTTAGGTTGGGATTTAACAGATAAAAAAGGCAATTTGATAGTTTCGCACACAGGTGGTCTTCCAGGGATGCTAAGTACAACGGTGTTAATTCCAGATTTAAATGCAGGCATAGTTGTGCTTACTAATACAGAACCTGGTGGAGCAGGAGTGTTTTTGGCAGTTTCTAGAACTATAGTAGACGGATATTTAGGCTTAGACGATAACAAATGGACCGATAAATTTCATGAATATTTTAAGAGCAGAGAAGCAGAAGGAGATAAAGTAACCGATGCTGTATGGAAAACTGTAGAAGCTAATAAAAAGATTAAAATTAAGACTTCAGATTATATGGGTATATACAAAGACAACTGGTTTGGTAATATGGAAGTTTTTAATAAGGATGGAAAACTTTGGATAAAATCTCACCGATCGCCAAAACTTAATGGTGAAATGTATTATTACCAAGCAAATACCTTTGCTATTAAATGGGAATACCAAGATATGAATGCCGATGCCTTTGCTATGTTTTCTTTAGATGAAAATGGGCAGGCTCAAAGTATAAAAATGAAAGGAATTTCACCAAACATCGATTTCAGTTTCGATTTTCACGACTTGGATTTACAACGAGTTATAGAAAAAGAATAACACAGACTTTACAAGCGCTCATGAACTACCTTTTAATTTTAGAAATACTTTACGTTATAATTTTAATGTTGGTGAGTTATCGTGTTATTTTCGACACCAAAAATACGACCAAAGCCTTGGCGTATTTAATGCTAGTTGTATTTGTTCCTATCATTGGTATCATTATATATTTTTCCTTTGGTGTTAATTATCGGATTCGGAAAATGTATGATAAAAAATTATTGACCAATGCGCAACTTCAAAGCAATCTAGAAAAAAGACTTATCACATATTCCAAAGGTGTTTTAAAAGAAGGAGATGATAACGTTCAAGACAATAAAAAACTAGTAAACTTAATTTTAAAGGATAATCTCAGTCCTTTAACCAATAATAACAATGTTAAATTGCTTCTTAATGGCGAAGAGAAATTTCCTGATGTTCTAGCGAGTATAGCTCAAGCAAAACATCACATTCATATAGAATATTATATTTTTGAAGATGATAATATTGGTAACGAGATTATAGAACTTCTTATCAAAAAAGTAGCAGAAGGAGTTGAAGTTCGATTTATTTATGATGATTTTGGAAGTCGTTCAATAAGAAAAAAGCAAGTAAAAAGATTAAGGGATGCAGGTGCTAAAGTATTTCCATTTTATAAAATTAAATTGATAGCTCTTGCCAATAGAATTAATTATCGCAACCACAGAAAAATTATAGTGATTGATGGACACACTTCGTTTGTTGGAGGTATTAATGTAAGCGATCGATATATAAATACAGAACCCAATAAAAATAAAACCTTTTGGAGAGACACACATTTAAAAATAGAAGGCCCGGCAACTTGGTATTTGCAGTATCTGTTTTTATGCGATTGGAATTTTTGTGCCCAAGATGAAATGTCCATTAATGACGATTTTTTTCCTCCAAAGGAGTTTTTCCACTCCACAGAAGATAAGCACGTTCAAATTACAGCTAGTGGTCCAGATTCTGATGTACCTACCATTAAATTCGCCCTCTTGCAAGCCATCAATTTGGCCGAAAAAGAAATCTTAATAACAACGCCTTATTTTATACCAAGTAAAAGTATTATGGATGCCTTGCTTATTTCTGGAAAAAGTGGTGTTCATGTAAAATTGCTTGTTCCAGGTCAATCAGATTCTAAATTGGTTAATGCTGCAGCTTGCTCATATTATGCCGATTTATTGAAATCGGGTGTAGAAATATATCGCTATCAAAAAGGATTTGTTCATGCAAAAACCATGGTAATCGATAATGAAATTGCCATCGTTGGAACCGCAAATATGGATGTAAGAAGTTTCGATTTAAACTTTGAGGTAAATGCCATTGTGTACGATGAAGAAATAACAAATGAATTAAGAACAGCTTTCTACAAAGATTTAGAAGTTTCTACAATTATAGATTTAAAGGAATGGTTAAGCAGACCCACTTATTATAGGTTTTTAGATAAATTGGCACGTCTGTTTTCGCCGATGCTTTAAGATACAAGATTCAAAGTTTAAAATTCCTTTTATAATTGGATAAACAGTTATATTCTTATAACTTAAACTGAAAACTTGTTTTTTGTTTTTATTCAATTTCCTTTGAAAATAATTCTTCATTTTTAATTCTGAATTTCAAATTTCTTTTCCATAATTTTGCGCTCTTAAAAAATACACAGTCAATGATTTCAATAGATGGTTTAGCAGTAGAGTTTAGTGGTCATACGTTATTTAAAGATGTTTCTTTTGTTATAAACGAAAATGATAAAATAGCTTTAATGGGGAAGAATGGTGCAGGAAAATCTACCATGATGAAAATTATTGCTGGAGAGCAAAAGGCGTCTCGTGGACATGTTAGATGTCCTAAAGATGCTATTATTGCTTATTTACCACAACATCTATTTACCGAAGATAATTGTACTGTTTTTGAAGAAGCATCCAAAGCCTTCAAGCATATTTTTGAAATGCGAAACGAGATGGACCAGCTTAATAAAGCATTGGAAACTAGAACAGATTACGAATCTGACGAGTACATGTCAATTATTGAAAAAGTATCGGATTTAGGCGAAAAATTTTATGCGCTTGAAGATGTTAATTACGATGCCGAAGTAGAAAAAGCATTAGGAGGTTTAGGTTTTAAGCGTGAAGATTTTCAGCGCTTAACAAGTGAATTTAGCGGCGGTTGGCGAATGAGAATTGAATTGGCGAAAATATTACTTCAAAAACCCGATTTAATCCTGTTGGATGAGCCTACCAACCACATTGATATTGAGTCTGTTATTTGGTTAGAGGATTTTTTAATTAATAAAGCCAAAGCTGTTGTGGTTATTTCGCATGACAGGGCGTTTATAGATAATATTACCAATAGAACCATAGAAGTAACTATGGGACGTATTTACGATTATAAGGCTAATTATTCTCATTATTTACAATTGCGAGAAGAAAGACGAGCAAGCCAAGTAAAAGCATATCAAGAACAACAAAAGTTTATAGCAGATAACATGACGTTTATCGAACGTTTTAAAGGCACTTACTCAAAAACAAATCAAGTGAGCTCTAGAGAGCGTATGCTGGAGAAATTGGAGATTATTGAAATAGATGAGATAGATTCTTCTTCTTTAAAATTAAGGTTTCCACCATCTCAGCGTTCTGGAGATTATCCAGTAACTGTTCAGGATTTATCCAAATCCTATGGAGATCATGTGGTTTTTAAAAATGCCAATATGTCTATTTCTAGAGGAGAAAAAGTGTCTTTTGTGGGACGAAACGGTGAAGGTAAATCGACCATGATTAAAGCCATTATGGGAGAAATTGATTTTCAAGGAAAATGCAGTTTGGGACATAATGTGAAAGTGGGATATTTTGCCCAAAACCAAGCGTCTTTACTGGACGAAAGCTTAACTGTTTTTCAAACGGTAGATGAAGTTGCAGAAGGAGATGTAAGAACACAAATTAAAAATATTTTAGGTCGTTTTATGTTTGGTGGAGACGATATCGATAAAAAAGTAAGTGTTTTATCGGGAGGTGAAAAAACCAGATTAGCCATGGTAAAATTGCTTTTGGAGCCAGTTAACCTACTTATTCTGGATGAGCCAACAAACCATTTGGACCTAAAATCCAAAGACGTTTTAAAAGAAGCTTTATTGGCTTTTGATGGCACATTAATTTTAGTTTCCCATGACAGGGATTTTCTACAAGGCTTATCTCAAAAAGTCTTTGAGTTTAAGGACCAACGAGTTATTGAGCACTTTGAAACAATTGATGCCTTTTTAGAAAGAAACAGAATAGAAAGCTTGAAGCAAATGGATTTGAAGAGCTAAATTTCCGAATTAGTTATTCTGTATAAACTACACCTCGATGGGGTTTTAATGCATCTCTCACCGGTTTCATATGGTCTTCAAAAACCACCATATAAGCAATGGCGTGCATTTCGCTCAAAATCTGGAATCCTGTAATATTCAATTCTAGATTTTTAATAACAATGTATTCTTTTAAATGTATTTCGTGATGTTCGGCAGTTTTCGCAGAATTAGGACCTGTAAAATCCCATATTAATTTAAGCTTTCTCATGTGTTGTTAAAGTTCTTTTTCGGCAAAATCCTTAAAATCTTGCATGTATTGTTTGGTTTGTTTTTTAAAAGTTCTGGGCATTAAAATAAGCATCATCCGCATCTTAAAACTCATAGGAAGAAATTCATTTATTGCAACCCATTTTGTATGTAATTCGGGTGTTTCTTCAAAATAATTTTCTTGAATATTTTGCATCTCCTTTGTATCGTACATCACATGGAACTCGTATGAATCCTGCTTATGGATAACGGTTTCGATAAGTTCCAACTTCCGTTTTCCCGTTTTATAAACCAATTTCATTTTAGAACCTACGTCTCCTGGATATCCAGAAATAACATCATAGCTTATAAAATCCCGTTGCCAGTATTTCAAGTTTTCAGGATTTTGTAATTTTTTTACAAAATCGCTTAAAGGAGTACGGATTAATATTTCTGTGGTGAATTTCATCTATTTATTCGAACGTAGTTTGTTGAGAATGAAAAAGTTAAAAAAGCTGTATGTTTTGAATCATAAAAGAAAACTAGTTTCAATTGTCAATTTATTTAAGGATTTGATGTTTGATACACCCTGTTTTTATTGAAAAATTTATTAAATATAAGCATAAAACAATTTAAAAGCTTAAAAACGATTATATTTTAGGACACTAAAAAACTTTCTAAACCGTTTGTTAATGCACCTTGCATTATAGCTTAATATTATTACTTTTGCACTTGTATAAAAAAATAAACAAACATGATTAAATATTTTTTACGCATTGTTTTTTCTTTGTGTTTTTTCACTATTTACGCACAAGATTCAAATGATTCCGTTTTGTTTTCTGTTGAAAACGATCCAGTTTACACATCAGAATTTATTAGGGTTTTTAATAAAAACATCGATTTGGTAAAAGATGAATCGCAAAAGGATGTGGACGAATATCTAAAGTTGTTTGTAAACTATAAGCTTAAACTTAAAGAAGCCCAAAACTTGGGTCTAGACAAAAAAACATCTTATATTAGAGAGTTAGCTAGTTATAAATCTCAGTTGGCAAGTAACTACATGACAGACTCTAAAGTTACTGACGAACTTGTTGAAGAAGCTTATGACCGGATGATAAATGAAATTGAAGCTCAGCATATTTTAATTCGTTTAGATGAAAACCCAACTCCTTCCGATACTTTAAAAGCCTATAACCAATTATTGAAATTAAGAGATAGACTAGAAAACGAAGGATTTGAGGCTGTTAAAAATGAGGTACATGACGGCAAAACTGTTTTTGCTGAAGATTTAGGCTATTTTTCTGCCTTTAAAATGGTTTACGATTTTGAAACAGCGGCGTACAATACTCCAGTAGGACAAGTGTCCATGCCATTTAAAACTCGTTTTGGTTATCACATTGTGATGGTTACAGATAAAAGAGTTTCTAGAGGTGAGCGCACAGTGGCGCACATTATGATTAACAATCAAAATAAAGAAAATTCTCAAGGAGATCCAAAAACAAGGATTAACGAAATTTATTTAAAATTGCAACAAGGTGAAGATTTTGAGTCTTTAGCAAAACAATTTTCTGAAGACCAAAGTACCGCTAGTAAAGGAGGATTGCTTTCTCCATTTTCTGGAGGGCAATTAAGCGCTATAGAGTTTGAGAATGAAGCTTTTAGTATAGAAAAGGTTGGAGATATATCTAAACCTTTTGAAACTCAATACGGTTGGCATATTATAAAATTATACGCTAAAAAACCTGTAGAACCTTTCGATAAGGCAAAAACAGAACTAGGAGAAAAAGTAAAAAGAGATTCGCGATCAAAATTAATCAATCAATCGGTACTGAATAGTTTAAAGGAGCAATATCAAGTATCTAGCAAACAACCGGATTTAAGCTATTTCGCTTCTATTTTAAACGACAGTTATTTTGAAGGAAACTGGATGCTGCCTCAAGATTTCAAGACAGATAAAACATTGATTAATATTCAAGACAAACCAATAAGTTATAACGATTTTGGAATGTTTTTAGAAAAAAATCAACGTCGTCAATTACCAAAAACTTCTTTTGAAATTTTGGTTTCCAATACCTATAACAGCTTCTTGGAACAACAATTGTTACAATATAAAGAAGAGCACTTGGAGTTTGAAAACCAGGATTTCGCGAATATTGTAGGAGAATACAGGGATGGTTTATTATTGTTCGATTTAATGGAAACCGAAATTTGGAATGCAGCTAAAAACGATTCAACAGGGTTGAGCCAATATTACAACAGCAATAAGGAGTCTTATTACTGGAATCAAAGAGCAGATGCCATGGTGGCATCTTCGGCTAAAAAGGCGGTGATAAAAAAGGTTCAAAAATTAATGCGTAAAAATGAAACGCCAGACCAAATTAAAGCTGCGCTTAATTCAGAGAATGAAATAGAAGTTATTTTCACTTCTGGAATTATGGATAAACAGCATCAATCCTTGCCAGAAGATTTTCAGTTTAAAACAGGTGTTTCAGATATCTACAAATTTAACGATTCCTATATAATTGCCAACGTAAAAGAGGTTTTGCCTAAATCATTAAAAACGTTTGATGAGGCCAAAGGAGCTGTAATAAGCGATTTTCAGAATTACAAAGAAGCCAACTGGATTTTAGGATTGGAAAATAAGTATACGGTAACCGTTTGTCCAGAAGTTCTGGAGCAAGTAAAAAAAGAATTAAATAAGTAACCCTTGAAATTAAAAACCAATATAATATTACTATGCCTTTTTGCCTTGCTTTTTGTGTCGTGCGATTTCTTTAAGGAAACAGACAATAGAAAGGCGGTGGCAAGAGTAAACGATACTTATTTATACGAAGAAGATATACAGGAAATTTTAAAAGAAGGGATGTCTAAACAAGACAGCGCCGTGGTTGTAGGTAATTTTATTAACCGTTGGGCAACACAGCAATTACTTCTAAGTGGCGCCAAACTTAATTTAACCGAAGCAAAACAACAAGCTTTTGATAAATTTGCTAGAGATTATAAAAACGATTTATATTCTAAAGCGTATATGGAAGCTTTGGTAGCCAAAAATATAGATACAGTAATTAGTCAAAACGAAATAGAGGCGTACTACAACGAAAACAAACAAGTTTTTATATTAAACGAAGATTTAATTAAGCTTAGATATGTTAATGTTGACCAAAATCGATTGGATATTAAAGATCTTGAAACTAAATTTAAACGGTTTAACGAAGCAGATAAAAAGGAGCTTGATTCCATATCCATTCAGTTTAAATCCTTTTCGTTAAAAGACTCGGTTTGGGTGAAAGTAGATCAAGTAATAGGTAAAATACCACCATTTACAAGTGAAAATAGAAACGAATTGTTAAAAAAATCTAATTTTATACAACTCAAAGATTCATTAGGATTATATTTGGTGCATATTAACGATGTATTACTTAGAAATAGTACAGCACCATTGGAATATGTTAAGCCAACAATCGACAAGATTGTGATTAATAAAAGAAAATTAGAACTCGTAAGGGAATTAGAAAAAGACATTAAAAAAGATGCTATTAAACATAAGAAATTTGAAATCTATAACTAAATTAAATCAGTACCTACTTATTTGTTTGACCATTTTGGCAACTCAAATTGTTTCAGCCCAAATAATTATTGAAGACGAAGTAAGCGAAGTAAAGGCTGTAAAAACCGATACTATCGACAGATCGAATTCCAGAAAAATTGATGGCGTTGCTGCTGTTGTAGGAGATTATATCATCTTGGATTCAGATATAGACAACACCATTCTTCAGCTAAAAGCTCAAGGTGCTTCTATGGAAGGTGTTACCAGATGTCAATTATTCGGAAAATTGCTTGAGGACAAACTATATGCACATCACGCCATTCAGGACAGTGTTTTTGTTTCAGATACCGAAATTCGTGCTGCAGTAGATTACCAGTTACAACAATTTTTAGATCAATCTGGTAAATCTATGGATGAGCTAATTGCTTTTTATAATAAAGCAGATGAAAAAAGCTTTAGAGAAGAAATGTTCGAAATTAACAAAAGCAACAAGTTGGCAAGCGAAATGCAGAAGAAAATTATAGCTGATGTTGAAGTCACTCCAGAAGAAGTTAGACAGTTCTTTAATAAAATTCCAGTAGACGAAAGACCTACTTTTGGAACCGAATTAAAAGTATTGCAAATTGTTATAGAGCCAGAAGTATCTGAAGAAAATAAACAAAAAGTAATCGATCGTTTAAATCAATTTAGAACAGATGTTGTAGAAAATGGAGCTAGTTTCCGTTCTAAAGTAGTTTTATATACAGATGATAAGGCATCCGTTCCAACTGGAGGTTTATATACTTTAAACAGAAAAAAGCCTATGATGGTTAAGGAGTTTAGAGAAGTAGCCTTTACATTGCAAGAAGGTGAGATTTCTGAACCTTTTGAAACAGATTATGGATGGCATATTATTTATCTAGAAAAAATTAGAGGACAAGAATACGATGTGCGTCATATCTTATTAATTCCAGATGTGTCTCAAAGTGCTATTGAAGCCGCAAAAACAAAAATGGAACACGTTAGAGAACGTATTGTTTCGGGTGATATTTCATTTGAAGAGGCCGCAAGAGAATCTAGTGACGAAAAAGAAACCCGTAGTGAAGGAGGATATTTAATAAATCCAGCAACCCAAGATTATAATTTTGAACTTACAAAAATGGATCCAGAATTATATGGACAAATCCAGAGTTTAAAGGATGATGAAGTAAGTTTGGTTATTACCGAAAGAGGAAGAACTGGAGATATTAAATTTAAAATAATGAAGGTTACGGATCGAGTGGATGAGCATGTGGCAGAGTTCTCTAGAGATTATCTTAAAATTAAGAATTTAGCTTTAATTGAAAAACGATTTAAAGCTATTGAAAAATGGCAAGATGCTAAAATCTTGGAAACTTATATTAAAGTTAATGGGGAACACAGAGATTGCGATTTTTCTAGTAACTGGTTAAAAAAATAAACATGTCCGACGTAGCTAAAGTAGAAGCATTAGTTAAAAATTATCATACCTTAAAATCAGAGATTGCCAAAGTAATTGTTGGTCAGGATCAAGTGGTGAGTCAGATTTTAATCTCTATTTTTTCTGGTGGCCACGCTTTGCTTATTGGAGTTCCTGGATTGGCAAAAACCTTAATGGTAAATACCATTGCACAAACCTTAGGACTCGATTTTAAACGCATCCAATTTACACCCGATTTAATGCCAAGTGATATTCTTGGAAGTGAAATCCTGGACGAAAACAGACATTTTAAATTTATAAAAGGGCCTATTTTCGCAAATATTATTTTAGCAGACGAAATAAACCGTACACCTCCAAAAACTCAGGCAGCTTTATTGGAAGCCATGCAGGAACGTTCAGTTACTGTTGCAGGTCATAATTATAAATTAGATTTGCCTTATTTTGTTTTAGCAACGCAAAACCCCATAGAACAAGAAGGAACGTACCCATTGCCAGAAGCACAATTAGACCGTTTTATGTTTGCCATTAATTTGGATTATCCAAGTTTTGAAGAAGAAGTCCAAGTGGTGAAAGCCACTACTACAGATGTTCAAGCAACAGTAAATTCGTTATTTTCAGCTCAAGAAATAATAGATATCCAACAGGTTATTCGTAGAATTCCAGTGGCCGATAATGTTGTTGAATACGCTGTAAGAATGGTTGCTAAAACCAGACCAAATGATCCGTCAGCACCAGAATTGGTTAAAAACTATATCGATTGGGGTGCAGGTCCAAGAGCCTCACAAAACTTAATCCTGGCAGCAAAAACACATGCAGCCATTAACGGGAAATTTTCTCCAGACATTGAAAATGTTCAAGCCGTAGCTGAAAGTATTCTTAGACATAGAATCATTAAAAATTACAAGGCCGAAGCCGAAGGCATTACGGAAGAACATATTATTAAGAGTTTGTTTTAATTTACCAGTAATTTTTTTCAGCTTTTTCATTAAATTAAGATAGAACATAAAAGATTTGACAAATTCTTTGGGTATTTAAATCCTATTTTTTGTTAATTTATTGTTTTAAGCAATGCTATTTTACGATATCTTTATTTTTAAGCTGGTAATTTTCTCTTTAATTAAATTATATTTAGTTATTCTTTCATTCTATTACATATTTTTAAAACTCCTTAAAAATTCGTAATTTTGCATTCCCAGACGAAGCTGGAAAACATTCAAAAAAATAATATTAATAACAAACAATACTTATGGCTTTCGATATAGACATGATTAAAAAAGTGTATGGTACAATGGCAGAGCGTGTAGATGCTGCTCGTAAAATTGTTGGAAAACCACTAACACTTTCAGAAAAGATTTTATATGCACATCTTTGGGACGGGACACCAACCAAGGCTTTTGTACGTGGAAAAGATTATGTGGATTTTGCTCCAGATAGAATTGCTTTACAAGATGCTACAGCACAAATGGCATTGTTGCAATTTATGCAAGCAGGAAAAAGCAAAGTGGCTGTACCAACAACTACTCATTGCGATCACTTGATACAAGCGAAACAAGGTGCTGTACCAGATTTAATGCGCGCGAACGAAGCAAGTAGTGAGGTATTTGAATTTTTGGCGTCTGTATCCGATAAATATGGTATTGGTTTTTGGAAACCAGGAGCAGGTATTATCCATCAAGTTGTTTTAGAAAATTATGCATTTCCAGGTGGTATGATGATTGGTACTGATTCGCATACTGTAAATGCAGGTGGATTAGGAATGGTAGCTATTGGAGTAGGAGGAGCAGATGCTGTAGATGTGATGGCCGGAATGGCTTGGGAACTTAAATTCCCTAAATTAATTGGAGTTAAATTAACAGGTAACATCAATGGTTGGACTTCAGCAAAAGATGTTATTTTAAAAGTAGCTGGAATTCTAACGGTTAAAGGTGGAACTGGAGCTATTGTAGAATATTTTGGCCCTGGAGCTAAAAACTTATCATGTACAGGAAAGGGAACCATTTGTAACATGGGTGCCGAAATTGGAGCAACAACATCAACTTTTGGTTACGACGATTCTATGGAACGTTATTTACGTGCTACAGATAGAGACGATGTTGCCGATGAAGCTAACAAAATACGCGAATATTTAACAGGAGATGATGAAGTTTATGCAAATCCTGAAACGTACTTCGATCAAGTTATTGAAATCGATTTAAATACTTTACGTCCACATTTAAACGGACCTTTTACACCAGATTTGGCTACGCCAGTTGGAGAATTAGGACCTAAAGCTAGAGAAAATGGCTGGCCACTTAAAGTAGATTGGGGTCTTATTGGTTCTTGTACAAACTCTTCTTATGAAGATTTAACCAGAGCGGCTTCTATTGCAAAACAAGCCGTAGATAAAAAGATTATATCGAAATCTGATTTTGGTATCAATCCAGGTTCAGAGCAAATTCGTTATACAGCTGAACGTGATGGCATTTTAAAAATATTCGAAGATTTAAATGCCACAATCTTTACAAATGCTTGTGGCCCTTGTATTGGGCAATGGGATAGAAGTGATAGAAAAGGCGATGAGAAAAATACTATTGTTCATTCTTTCAACAGAAACTTCTCGAAACGTGCCGATGGAAATCCAAATACGCACGCTTTTGTAGGTTCTCCAGAAATGGTTGCAGCAATCGCTATTTCAGGGAGATTGGATTTCGACCCGATGAACGATTATTTGATTAATGAAGATGGAGAAAAGGTGAAATTAGAAGAGCCAAGAGGTATTGAATTGCCACCATTGGGATTTGCAGTGGAAGATTCTGGATATGTAGAGCCTGTAAAAGATGGTAGTAGCATAGAGATTTCTGTAAACCCAACTTCAGAGCGTTTACAGTTATTAACACCTTTCCAACCTATTGGAAACTCTATTACAGGAGCGAAATTATTAATAAAAGCTTTTGGAAAATGTACTACAGACCATATTTCTATGGCTGGACCATGGTTGCGTTTTAGAGGACATTTAGATAATATTTCTAATAATATGTTAATTGGAGCTATAAATGCTTACAACCAGAAAACCAACTTTGTAAAAAACCAGTTAACTGGCGATTATGCAGGTGTTCCAGATGTAGCAAGAGACTATAAAGCAAAAGGAATTTATTCTGTGGTAGTTGGAGATCATAATTATGGTGAAGGTTCTTCTAGAGAACATGCTGCCATGGAACCAAGACATTTGGGTGTGGCTGCTGTAATTGTTAAGTCGTTTGCACGTATACATGAAACAAACCTTAAAAAACAAGGGATGTTAGGTCTAACTTTTTCCAAAGAATCGGATTACGATTTAATCCAGGAGGACGATATCATTAATTTCCTTGATTTAAATGAATTAGCACCAGACAAGCCTCTTAATATAGAATTCGTTCATAAGGATGGCTCTAAAGATGTAATTAAGGTGAACCATACGTATAATCAAGCTCAAATTGATTGGTACAACGAAGGTTCTGCGCTTAACTTAATTAAAAGGCAAAACGCTTCTTAATTAAGAAAGTAATTTTTTTAAAAAACTCCTGAAACGCTTCAGGAGTTTTTTGTTTATGTAAGTATCTAATAAAAATCTCGTCTATTATCTTTATGAAAAAGCCTAAATTTAGTATCAGTAATATCGTATTTGTTGTGTTGATTGCCTTGTTGATCTTTCCTCAAACCAGAACGCCCATTCAGGTGTTTTTAAATAAAGGTTTGGCGCTGTTCGGTCCATCTGTAGTAAAAAAGGAAAAACGAGCCCAGCTAACAGATTACAATTGGATTTTAACCAATGATTCTGGTGAAACCTTTGATTTTAATGAAGCTAAAGGAAAAGTGGTGCTAATTAATTTTTGGGCTACTTGGTGTCCACCTTGTATTGCCGAAATGCCAAGTTTAGATGAGCTGTATAAAACCTATAAAGTGGATGTTGTTTTTCTTTTTGTTTCTAATGAAGATCCCAAAACCATTTCCAACTTTTTAAACAAGCACAATTATAGTTTTAAAGCACATATGCCAAAAACAGCAGCTCCAGAAGCTTTTGAGGTAGGTGCCATTCCAAGAACCTTCGTAATAGATAAAAACGGACAAATTGTTATAGATAAAACTGGAGCAGCCAATTGGAATAGCGATGGGGTAAGAAAGCAATTGGACATATTAGTCAATCAATAACTCTTCCATTAGCAAAAGATTTTTTTTTGTAATTATTTAAGTGGTTTACGGTTAACCGTAAGTTTCATGCTAAATTTCTATTTATCTTCAAAAATTATTGGATACTAAATTTAAACTAAAATGAAAAATACGATTTTTATCATCGCCTTATTGGTGTCATCAATTTCTTTCTCTCAAAACTTAAAAGCTACCACCGAAGAGGGTAAGTCTGTAATATTAAAAACAGATAATACTTGGTCTTATACTGATGGAGCTGAAACAAAAGAAGAAGGCTGTAATCTTGGGAAAGACTTTAAACAATCCAAAGTAAACAATGGACTTCTTAAACATGTCATGGTAGATACAAATAGTAATGCCGATGAAATTATATTTATGAAATCAAATACAAGTCTAGGTGGTGGCAATTGGTTGCTTTGCGTAAAAGGTAAACAAATGTCTTATAAGAGAGTTGGTTCTGTATTTATGAAATCGGGAGACAATCCTTTTTAATTAATTTTAAAACGATTGTAACCTACTGCTTGCTGTTGTAATTTTAAATAAATGAGAAAACTCCTGTTACTTTTATTAGCCATTCCAATTATATCTTGTAATTCAAGATTAAAAAAGGATGCCGAAACAATAATTAAAAATTTTAATAAAGATTTCATAACAGATGGTTTTGATTTTCCTGTAGGCAAGCCAAATGCGAAAAATTACTATAATGCTCAAGGTTTTGGAAAAAACGCTCATTTAGGTGATGATTGGAATGGAAATGGAGGCGGAAATACAGATTTAGGAGACCCAATATATTCTATTGCAAATGGCTACGTAATCTCCGCTAAAGATATTAGAGGCGGTTGGGGTAATGTTATTAGAATAACACATGTTTTAAGCAATGGAGAAATTTACGAATCTATTTATGCTCACTGTAATGAAATATTTGTTAAAAAAGGGGATTACTTATTAAAAGGTGATGAAATTGGCTCTATAGGCACTGCTAATGGTCAGTATTTGGCACATTTACATTTGGAACTGAGAGATCAAGTAGGACTTCCAATTGGAGGAGGATATTCAAAAGATACAACAGGATATTTAAACCCAACAACATTCATTAAAAATCATCGATATTAAATTAAAATTTAATTATGTTTTATAATTTTCATACAATGTAATTATGTAGTACGGACTTCCCCTCTTTCAATTCTAGCTTCTTGTTTTATACGTTATAATTTTTTAAAAGTGAAGGACTTACGGTTAGCCGTAATATATATCTAGTTTTTATTTGTTAATTGTTTTCTCCTGCTCATCTTCAGATTATGGCAGTTCAGATAGTTCCCCTTATAGCCCTTCTTCATGGATTCAGGGCGCTTGGGGCATTGCTGCAAGTGATTATTCGCCTGAATACCCCATACATAAATTTACATCAAACAACGTTTGTAATATCTAACAAGCCACTACCGTTTGTTGGAAGGAACAAATAGAACAATATCCTGATCAATTTTCCAGCTCGGATTCTACTACTGATACTACTTATGAAGCAAGATTTATCCAGAATGGAATAACGATAGCTATTAAATTTAGAAAAATATCTGCTACTAAAATTTTATGGATTGAAAATGGAACGTTAGATGCACAGCTTGTAAAGCTTGATTAATTAAGTGTTGAAGAATTTCTTAATCGTATTTTTTAATTAAAAGTGCGCACGAGAAGACTCGAACTTCCACATCCTAAGCGAATACTAGCCCCTCAAGCTAGCGCGTCTACCAATTCCGCCACGTGCGCATTCTAATAATGAGTAAAAATAAAAAAAGTTAAGCAATTTTGCTTAACTTTTTTTTGTGACCGGGCTGGGGCTCGAACCCAGGACCCTCTCCTTAAAAGGGAGATGCTCTACCAACTGAGCTACCAGGTCATTCTGTTTGTCTCTCTTTATTGAGGGTGCAAATATAGAATGTTTAATTAATATTCCAAACCTTTTTTTAATAATATTTTTGTTTTTTTGTTTTGTTACTTTGCAAAGACAAAAAGTTATAACAGGATCATATTTATGAAAATTATTTTAATAGGATACATGGCTTCAGGAAAGTCATTAATAGGCAGTGAATTAGCTAAAATTTTAGGTTTCGAATTTCTAGATCTCGATAAATTTATAGAAGAAAAAGAGGGCAAAACGATCCAAAAAATATTTTTAGAAAAAGGTGAAATTTTTTTCAGAAAAATTGAAAATAGCTATTTAAAAGAGATTTTATCATTAAAAGGCAACATGATTTTGTCTCTTGGAGGAGGTACTCCATGTTTTTCTAATAATTTAAAATTAATACTAGAAAACGAGGATGTCACATCTTTCTTTCTAAATGTTCCATTAAATGAATTGTCAAAAAGATTAATGGCAGATGAAGCAAATCGACCATTGGTTCAATATGTAACTACTGAAAACGACATGTTAGAGTTTGTAGGAAAACATTTGTTTGAGCGCTTGCACTTTTATAATCAGGCCAATTTTAAAATAGATGCCAACAAACCTAAGGAAAAAGTGGTAGGAGATATTGTTGCAAAACTATTTTAGATACGCTTTATACACTTTTCCATCTAAAATAACATCTACGTGCTCATTTAAAGAAGTGGACAAGGAGATGCCTTTAAAATCTGCTTTCACAGGATACTTCTTATGATTCCTATTTACCAACACAGCAGTTTTAAACTGTTTTAAAGGAACTTCTAGAAAATGCTTAACGCCATAAATTAAAGTCGTGCCAGAATTTAGAACATCGTCAATTAAAACAACCGATTTATTTTTGTAATCTTCAGCACTAATAGATGTTTTAATATCTTTCCTAGGATTTTTTTTATCAATGCTCACTTTGCATAGCACAGGAGTTATCGGTGAGATTTCAATTAAGGCTGCTTTTAGTTTTTCTGCAAGAATATACCCATTTCTATCAATCCCAGCTAAAACAACTTCAGTCTCGTTTACATTGTTTTCGTATATCTGATAAGCAATTCGCTTAATCTTATGATTGATTTCGTCGTGGTCTAAAATTACATTTTTAGTTAAAGCCATGTTTAATAGGAATTTGTTAGGTTGCTTATTCAAAGATAAAATACAAATTTAAAACATAAGATGATTTTATCATTCATTTTCATCTTGGTAATCCTCAATATCTCTTCTATCTTTTTTAGTAGGACGTCCGGTTCCCTTCTTTCTATAATAATCCTTAGAGTATTTTAAAAGATCTTGTGCTTCAAAAGCTTCCTTAGGCGTGGTATCGATTCTATAGATATCAACTAATTTGGCACTAACCCTGTTTGGGGGAATATCGTTTATGGTTAAGGTGTAATTTATTTGGTCTTTTCGGACTTGGATTTCATCTGTTGGGAAAACATCGCGACTTGGTTTTGCTACATCTCCATTTACCCTTATGTGTCCCTTTCTGCACGCTGTTGTAGCAATACTTCTTGTTTTGTAGTACCTTACACACCATAAATACTTATCAATTCGCATAACTTTTATCTAAATCAACGTTAATGTTCTTGTGCAAAATTATTAATAAATTGTATCTTGCACCTCAAAAAAGAAGCAATAATGAAATTTAGAAATTTAGCAACAGCAATATTGTGTTTTGGCTTGGTTGTTTTGTCTTGTAAAAAGGATGACGATGATGATGGACCTATTGTAGTTCCACCAAGAGACCGACAGGAAGTTTATGATGAGAATATACTTGAAATAGAAGCGTATTTATCCACGCATTTTTATAATTACGAAGAGTTTGAGCAAAATGATGCGTATAGCAATTTAAGCACATTTCCTTATACTGTAACTCCTAACGATAATTTTGAAATTGTTTTTGATACCATTGCAGGAGCAAATAGCGATAAAATTCCATTAATAAATCAAGTTTCAAGTAAAATAGTAAAGGATTCCGATGGTATTCCTTGTACATTATATTATTTGAATGTTAGAGAAGGTCGAGGAGGAGATATTCATCCTATTGATCAGGTTTTTGCCAATTACAAAGGGTTTTTAGTAGACGGGACTCTTTTTGATAGCACGGTTTCTGGAGTGCCTTTTTATTTAACTTCTGTTGGGACTCAATTGGGAGTGGTTGATGGGTTTAAAGAAGGACTTATCATGTTTAAAGCAAGAGAAGCTTTTACAGAAAACTTAGACGGAACGGTAACAAATCATAATCATGGTATTGGAGCTGTTTTTGTTCCTTCAGGATTGGGTTATTTTTCTCAAACTCAAAATAATATACCTGCTTACTCCAATATGATTTTTTCTTTTAGACCTGAAAAAAGAATCCTTTTAGATCATGATATGGATGGCGTATTTTCTTATTTAGAAGATATAAACAACGATGGCAATAACTTTAATGACGATACGGATGGTGATGGTATTCCTGATTTTCTGGATGTGGACGATGATGGTGATGGTGTTTTAACTAAAGATGAAATAGAGCGAAATACTTATAATCAAAATGAAAGTATGCAACCGTTCACCACGTACGAGGCAGCTGAAACTTACTTTAATGTAAATGCGGCTCCTGGAGAGTTATTATATAGCATAACAGACAATAACGATGGGACCTTTACTTTAAAAACGGTTATTTATATAGATTCCAATGGTAATGGCACTCCTGATTATTTAGATCCTACTTATCCTGGATAAGACTGTGATTTTGAAGCACAAAAAAGCCACTTAAATTGTTTTAAGTGGCTTTTTTTATGATTGTATAAAATTAGATTATAATATAAACGACAAGCTTAAAATAAGTTGATCTGGTCTCGTATCAATTCTACTTTCGGCTGCTGGTGTAACATTGTTGTTTATAAAGCTAGCTTCATTGTCGCTAAAACCTCTTTCGTATCTTAAATCGATTCCTATTTTGTTGAAGCTAACTCCAACTCCAAAGTTTAACCCTACGGTAAAATCGTTTTTAATGTTTGTAATATTGACACCTTCAAATTCGCTGTCTAAAATATATTGAAAGGAAGGTCCTGCAAACACATTAAACATATGAAAGAATCTGACACCTACTAAAAGTGGCGCATCCAGTTTTTGCATTTTAAAGCTTCCCGTACTATAGTCGCTAGTTGTGCTAGTGTAAACTAATTCTGGTTTGGCGTAAATTTTACCACCAATCTTTCCAAAAATCCCAAAATGATATCCAATATTTCTTTCTGGATGTTCGGCATTACTATTTATGGATTCAAAATAATCGCCATTTGCATTGTAATTGACACCCCCTTTAAATCCAAATCCTGTTGCGTTTTGGGCCTGAGAAAAAGTAGTAATCAACAAACATGCTAAGCTTATAAAAAGTGCTTTTTTCATGTGTTTCGTTTTTAAGTTCAACTATTAAACGAAACAATTTAGCAATTATTTTCTTTTTATAACAGCTTCGGCAGCTTTTACAATAGCCGCGCTATTTAAACCGTACTTTTCCATAAGTTGTTCTGGAGTTCCAGATTCACCAAAGGTATCTTTAGTGGCAACAAATTCTTGTGGTGTTGGTTTGTTGGTTGCTAATACTCTGGCAACACTTTCACCTAAACCTCCAAGAAAGTTATGTTCTTCGGCAGTAACGATACAACCTGTTTTTGTAACCGATTTTATAATAGCGGCATCGTCCAATGGTTTAATGGTGTGAATGTTTATCACTTCGGCCGAAATACCTTTTTCATTTAAAGCTTTTGCAGCTTCAAGAGCTTCCCAAACCAAATGTCCAGTTGCAACAATTGTAACATCTGTACCATCCACTAAATGAAGCGCTTTTCCTATCTCAAACTTCTGGTTTTCTGGAGTAAAGTTAGCTACTTTAGGTCTTCCAAAACGCAGATAAACAGGTCCTTGGTGATCGGCAATAGCTATAGTTGCTGCTTTGGTTTGGTTATAATCGCATGGATTAATAACGGTCATGCCTGGCAACATCTTCATTAAACCTATGTCTTCAAGTATTTGGTGTGTGGCACCATCTTCCCCTAAAGTTAAACCGGCATGAGAAGCACAAATTTTCACGTTTTTATCTGAATAAGCAACACTCTGGCGAATTTGATCGTAAACACGACCTGTAGAAAAGTTAGCAAAAGTTCCTGTAAAAGGGATTTTCCCCCCTATGGTCATTCCAGCTGCTAAACAAATCATGTTGGCTTCAGCAATTCCTACTTGAAAAAAGCGTTCTGGATGATTTTCTTTAAAATCGTCCATTTTTAAAGAACCAATTAAATCGGCACAAAGAGCGACCACGTTTTCGTTGGTTTTTCCAAGTTCAGTTAAGCCATCTCCAAAACCTGAGCGTGTATCTTTACTTCCTGTATTTGTATATGTTTTCATTTCTAGGCCCACGAAAGTGGGTATCTTTTAATTGTTAATCATTTTTTTACTGCGCACTGTAAACTGCAACTGTAAACTGTTTTAGTAGTCTCCTAAAGTCTCAGGATTTTGAGCCAATCCGTTTGCTAATTGTTCGTCGTTTGGTGCTTTCCCATGCCACGCATGTGTGTGCATCATAAAATCAACACCATTGCCCATAACGGTTTTTAATAAAACGCAAACAGGTTTTCCTTTTCCAGTTTTAGACTTGGCTTCGGCCATTCCTTTTAAAACAGCTTTTATATCGTTGCCTTCGTTAATTTCAACAACCGTCCAACCAAAAGCTTCAAATTTCGCTTTTATACTTCCCATAGGAAGTACGTCGTCCGTAGAACCATCAATTTGCTGTCCGTTTAAATCGATGGTCGAAATAATATTGTCCACTTTATTTCCAGCAGCGTACATAATGGCTTCCCAGTTTTGGCCTTCTTGTAATTCGCCATCTCCATGTAAACTATAGACTAAATGTGGGTCTTTATTTAGTTTTTTAGTTTGTGCGGCTCCTAAAGCCACAGATAGGCCTTGACCTAAAGAACCAGAAGCAATTCTTACTCCAGGTAAATTTTCATGGGTTGTTGGATGTCCTTGTAAACGCGAGTTAATTAAGCGAAAGGTGTTTAACTCGTCAACAGGAAAATATCCAGATCTAGCTAAAACACTATAAAAAACTGGAGAAATATGACCATTGGATAAGAAAAATATATCTTCCCCAATACCATCCATATCAAAACCTTCGTTTCTATCCATGATCTCTTGGTAAAGTGCTACAAAAAACTCTGCACAACCTAGGGAACCTCCAGGATGACCTGAATTCACTTTGTGTACCATACGTAAAATATCTCTACGTACTTGTGTTGTTAAATCTTTTAATTCTTGTGTGTTTGACATGTTTAAATAGTTAATTATATAGCTGCAAAAATAAAGTTTTAATATACGGAATCAAAAAGAGATATGGCGCACTTATTAACCAATTGCATGCATTTGCTAACAATTAGGCTAATTCCAAAAGATGTTAGTTGGTTCTATCTATAATTTTGTCTAGTTAAAAAATACGATGCGATATCGGTAAGAATTTTTTTTCTTTTTAATATAAATCAATTTTATTAAATGTTTAAGAATCTATAGGCTTATGTTATTTATATTTGCCACTTGATGAAATAAGAACATGATATTCGAATTAAAAGGAAAAGACGCACAATCTAAAGCTAGAGCAGGAGTGATTACAACCGATCACGGAAAAATAGAAACCCCGATTTTTATGCCGGTAGGTACAGTAGCTTCCGTAAAAGGAGTGCACCAACGAGAATTAAAAAACGATATTAATCCAGATATTATTTTAGGAAACACCTATCATTTATATTTAAGACCTCAAACCGATATTCTTGAAAAAGCTGGAGGATTACATAAGTTCATGAATTGGGACAGAAACATTCTAACCGATTCTGGAGGATACCAAGTGTATTCGCTTTCTAATAATAGAAAAATTAAAGAGGAAGGGGTTAAGTTTAAATCGCATATCGATGGAAGTTACCACACCTTCACACCAGAAAAAGTTATGGAAATCCAAAGAACTATTGGTGCAGATATAATTATGGCTTTCGATGAGTGTACGCCTTACCCTTGCGACTATAACTATGCCAAGCGCTCTATGCACATGACGCATAGATGGCTGGACAGATGTATCAATCACTTGGAGAAAACACCTTTAAAATACGACTACAATCAAACGTTCTTTCCAATAGTTCAAGGAAGTACATATAAGGACTTAAGAATGCAATCGGCCGAATACATTGCAAATGCGGGAGCAGCAGGAAATGCCATTGGTGGTTTGTCTGTTGGAGAACCTGCTGAGGAAATGTACGCCATGACAGAAGTCGTTACCAATATTTTACCAGAAGATAAACCTCGTTATTTAATGGGTGTTGGAACCCCAATTAATATTTTGGAAAATATAGCATTAGGAATAGATATGTTCGATTGTGTAATGCCAACAAGAAATGCTAGAAATGGGATGCTCTTTACAGCACATGGCACTATAAATATTAAAAACTTGAAATGGGCAGATGATTTTTCACCAGTTGATGAGGCTGGAATGACATTTGTTGATACAGATTACACCAAAGCGTATTTACGTCATTTATTTACTGTTAATGAAAGATTAGGGGCCCAAATTGCGACCATTCATAATTTAGGTTTCTATATGTGGTTGGTTCGTGAAGCGAGAAAACATATATTAGCAGGAGATTTTAGAACCTGGAAAGATTTAATGGTTAAACAGATGGATAAACGACTTTAGAATACAGAACGCAGAAAACGGACTAAAGAAAAAAGATAATGTTCTTTTTTAATAAAATAATAACTTAAAAACACCCCAATTACTGAGGTTGGGAGCGGATGAAAATACTTGATTGGTACATATTAAAGCGTTATTTGTTTACATTTATCATCATGTTATTGTTGTTTATTCCTATTGGAATAACCGTACATTTAGCTGAGAAAATTGGAAAAATACTTGAAAATGAAGTGCCGTTTGGCGAAGTGATGCTTTATTTTTTAGATTTCACCATTTATTTTGCGCATTTATTATTTCCTCTGTTTTTATTTCTTTCGGTTATTTGGTTTACGTCCAAGCTGGCAAATAACACTGAGGTTATTGCTTTTTTAAGCTCGGGTGTTTCCTTCTCTAGATTTTTAAGGCCATATATGATTGGTGCTACTATTGTAGCCATTTTAGCCTTGATTCTAGGTTTGTATTTGGCTCCAAATGCCAGCAGTGGATTCAACGATTTCAACTATAAATACCTTAAAAACAAGAACGATGCACTCGATAATCAAAACGTGTATCGGCAAATAAACGATCACGATTATATTTACGTTAGTAGTTTTGATGCAAAACAGAAAATTGGACGGGATTTTACATTGGAACATATTAAAGACGATAAAATGTCTTATAAAATAAGTGCCAAAACTATTAGATACAGTGAGAAAGACTCTACCTATAGTTTAATAGACTATACAAAACGTTTTATTGGAGACAGAAACGATATTATTGAATCAGCAAGAAGAAAAGACACCATTTTCCCTTTCGATTTAGAAGATTTGACGCCTGTGGTTTATATTGCTGAAACGCTGCCTTATGGCCAATTAAATAGGTTTATTGAAAAAGAGGAAAAAAGAGGTTCTTCATATATTAATAGATATAAATTGGTAAAATACCGTAAATGGAGTTTACCTGTTTCTGTATTTATTTTGACCATTATTGCTGTGGCCGTTTCATCTATAAAACGTCGAGGTGGAATGGGAGTAAACCTAGCTTTTGGTATTTGCATTGCTATGGTTTTTGTGTTTTTCGATAAGATATTTGGGGTTTTGGCCTCGCAATCAGATTTTTCTCCTTTAGTGGCCGTTTGGTTTCCAAATGTTATTTTTGGAGTTTTAGCAGCCTATTTACTTTACAATGCAAAACGATAAATTAAAGAATTATCTGCACTTACATCTTCTGGTGTTTATAGCAGGATTTACGGCCGTTTTAGGAGAATTAATAAGCATAGATGCCGTACCATTGGTTTGGTACAGAATGCTTATGGCAACCATTTTAATGCTTGCTTTTGTTGTTGTGGCTAAGATCAAGATCAGAATCCCTTTAAAATCGGTAGCCAAATTAGCTTTTGCAGGAGTTGTTATCGCTTTACATTGGATAACCTTTTTCGAATCGATTAAAGTTTCAAATATTTCCATAACTCTAGCCATGTTTTCCACAGGAGCTTTCTTTGCTTCTTTGATAGAACCTTTAATTTACAAACGAAAAATAATATGGTACGAAATTATTTTCGGACTCCTTATAATTGTTGGGGTTGCCGTTATAACAAATAGTGAGTTTAAATATTTAAATGGTATTATTTTAGGAATTGTTTCGGCTTTTCTTTCGTCAACCTTTGCGGTTTTAAATGGCAAGTTTTTAGAAGAGCATACTGCAACGGTTATTTCTGTTTACGAGTTTATAAGTGGTGTTCTGTTTATTAGTTTGTTTATGCTAATTTTCAGAAATGGCTTTTCAAAAGAATTCTTCGTTTTAAGCACTTCGGATTTTGGATATTTATTTATTTTGGCTTCTGTTTGTACGGCCTATGCGTTTATTGCTGCGGTATATGTAATGAGATATATTAGTCCTTATACAGTAGTTTTAACCTATAATTTGGAACCTGTATATGGTATAATTCTAGCGCTTATATTTTTTCCTGAAGATGAAATAATGAGTTCATCCTTCTACGTAGGAGCGCTAATTATAATTAGTGTGGTTATGTTAAACGGCGTTTTGAAAAATCAGAAAAAGAAAAAAGCTAGAAAATTACTTCAGAAAAACTTGCAGTAATATTTTTAAAATTAGTCAGATAGATCCATTTAAATCCTTTTGACTAAATTTGCCCGGTATTTCGTTTTGATTCTAAAATTAAAACAAAATAAATTGTGTAATTTTGTGTGCTAATTAAAACAAACTATAATTTCCTATGGAATATTTAGATTTTGAACTCCCTATAAAAGAACTTGAAGAACAATTACAGAAATGTGAGATTATAGGTAAGGAAAGTGAAGTAGATGTTTCTGAAACTTGTAAGCAAATTGAGAAAAAACTAATTGCTACAAAAAAAGAAATATATAAAAATTTAACTCCTTGGCAGCGTGTGCAAATGTCTCGTCATCCAAGCCGCCCATATACTTTAGATTATATTCATGCCTTATGTGGAGATAGTTTTTTGGAACTGCACGGCGACAGAGGTTTTAAAGATGATAAAGCCATGATTGGTGGTTTAGGGAAAATTGGCGACCAAAGCTATATGTTTATTGGTCAACAGAAAGGATATAATACCAAAACCAGACAATTTAGAAATTTTGGAATGGCAAATCCAGAAGGATATAGAAAAGCCTTACGATTAATGAAATCTGCCGAAAAATTTGGTATTCCTGTAGTTACTTTATTAGATACTCCAGGAGCTTACCCAGGTTTAGAAGCCGAAGAGCGTGGACAAGGTGAAGCTATTGCTAGAAATATTTTTGAAATGACTCGACTCAAAGTGCCAATTATCACAATAATTATTGGTGAAGGAGCTTCGGGTGGAGCTTTAGGAATTGGAGTAGGAGATAAAGTGATGATGTTAGAAAACACTTGGTATTCTGTAATTTCACCAGAATCTTGTTCTTCTATTTTATGGAGAAGCTGGGAATATAAGGAACAAGCAGCAGAAGCCTTGAAATTGACTGCAATAGACATGAAGAAACAAGGCATTGTAGACGACATTATTAAAGAACCACTTGGTGGCGCACATAGCGATAGAGAAAAAACATATTTGGCCGTAAAAAATGCCATTGTTAAAACTTTTGAGGAGCTTAAAAACTTATCACCAAAAGATTTAGTAAATAAACGCATGGAGAAATATTTGGAAATTGGGGTTTATAAAGGTTAAGACTTTTAGAACCTATAAAACATAAATCTGAAATGTCTTATTTCAGATTTTTTTTATGCTTATTAACAATATAATTAAGTTATTAACAGTTAAATTGTTAACTTATGGTGGACAATCTAGATGGACTTTGTCATCATTAATCTTTTCAATTTAGCTACTTTCGTAAACATGAAACAACCAAATCAAATAAAAGGATATCAAGTAGATAAAAGTACGCTTATTAGTCTCGAAAGAGGTAAGATTCCGCCTCAAGCTATTGATTTAGAGGAGGTTGTGCTTGGAGCAATGATGATTGACAAGAAAGGTGTCGACGAAGTAATCGACATTTTGAGTTCCGAAGCTTTCTATAAAGAAGCCCATCAACACATTTTTGAAGCCATTTTTCAATTATTCGAAAACAGTGAACCTGTAGACTTATTAACCGTTTCTAGCCAACTAAAGAAAAATTCAAAGTTAGATTTGGTAGGTGGTGATTTTTACCTTATTTCTCTAACGCAAAAGGTGTCTTCTTCTGCCCATATTGAGTTTCATGCACGTATTATTTTACAGAAATTCATTCAACGAAGTTTAATAAAAATCTCAAGTGAAATTATAGAAGATGCGTACGATGAAACCCAAGATGTTTTCGATTTATTGGATCGTGCAGAATCTAAATTATACGAAGTTACACAAGGAAATATAAAAAAATCGAGTGAAACAGCCCAGGAGTTAGTAATTCAGGCGAAAAAGAAAATTGAGGAAATTTCTAATAAAGAAGGTTTAAGTGGTATTCCTTCTGGTTTTACTAAATTAGATAAGCTAACCTCAGGTTGGCAGGAAAGCGATTTGATTATTGTTGCTGCTCGTCCAGGTATGGGTAAAACAGCTTTAACGCTTTCTATGGCAAGAAATATAGCTGTTACCCATAATATTCCAGTGGCATTTTTCTCTTTAGAGATGGCTTCTGTACAATTAATTATGCGTTTAATTTCTAGTGAAACTGGATTGTCTTCAGAAAAACTTAGAACTGGAAAATTAGAAAAACATGAATGGGAACAACTGAACGTGAAGGTGAAAAGTCTTGAAAAAGCACCTTTGTTTATTGATGATACCCCATCACTTTCTATTTTCGACTTAAGAGCAAAAGCGCGACGTTTGGCTTCGCAACATGGTATTAAATTAATTGTGATCGATTATTTACAATTAATGACAGCCGGAAGTAGTCAAAAAGGAGGGAACAGAGAACAAGAAATCTCAACCATTTCCCGTAACCTTAAAGCTCTGGCAAAAGAACTAAGCGTGCCGGTTATTGCACTTTCGCAATTGTCTCGTGCTGTGGAAACTCGTGGAGGAAGTAAAAGACCCTTGCTATCAGATCTTCGTGAATCTGGAGCTATTGAGCAAGATGCCGATATTGTGTCCTTTATTTACAGACCGGAATATTATAAAATTGACGAATGGGATGATGATGAAAGAACTCCAACCGAAGGACAAGCCGAATTTATTATTGCAAAACACAGAAATGGTGGTTTAGATAATATCCGATTGAAGTTCGTTGGACATTTAGGTAAATTTGACAACTTAGATGATTTCGACACTCCTTTCGGCCAAGAGTTCCATTCTAAAATGAATGCTGCAGCAAACGATGATTCATTTAAAACAACAAGTTTTCCATCAGCAAGTGACGCCTTTGGAGATCCAGAAGAAGATGATGACATCCCTTTCTAACATCTCCCAAATCTATTTTTAATTACTAAGTTTTATGGACAAGTTAAGAACCACAAACATATTATTATTAGTTATAGTAGTTCCGTTAGTTTTTTATCTATTAAAAATACTTTCGTTTATATTTATTCCATTGGTGTTTTCTATGTTTATTGCTTTGCTATTCCTACCAATTATGCGATGGCTGGGTAAAAAGAAGATTCCAAAATCAATCGGTATTTTGGTGGTTATTTTATTGATTGCGGTTGGAGTGAAAATAGGTGTCGAATTAATTCAAATTTCTTCTAAAGAAATTCTTAACTCAGATTCTGATTTTTTCACTAAAGCTGAAACAAAAATAAATGACTTATATATTTTGGCCCAAGAAACATTTGGTTTCGAAATGGATAACAAACAGAATGTGTTGAATCAATTTGTACAAAAAGACAATATTGGAGGTACCATAGACTTTGTTAGAAAGACCTTAACCATGATTCTTATGACCATCTTTTTTGTGGTTTTATGGCTCGCGGAATCAATCAATATCCAAAAAGTATTAAATAGCACCATTCTTAAACAGCGCCATACTTCCGTTAAAACATTTTTTAAAATAGAAAAAGATCTTATAAAATTTATAAAAGTTAAATTCTTTATTAGTTTGGCAACAGGTATAGGAACTGGTTTGGCCTGTGTGTTTTTTGATATAAGTTTTCCTATCTTTTGGGGCTTATTTGCCTTTATTATAAATTTCGTACAAATGGTAGGATCTATAATAACCGTTGTTTTATTGGCAATTTTCGCCTTTGTAGAATTAGAGCCAACAAGTACTTTATTCTTTTTTATACTTTCTATAACTGGAGTTCAGGTTTTATTTGGAACGATTTTGGAACCTATTTTTATGGGAAAATCCTTCTCATTGAATGTTATTACAGTTTTGGTCATGCTCATGCTTTGGGGTTTCATTTGGGGTGTTCCGGGATTAATTATGGCCATTCCAATTACTGTATGTATTAAAATCATCCTCGACCAATTTCCAGAAACTAAAGTGCTTTCCAATATTCTTTCTGCAAATAAGAAGTAAATACAAGAGGTTAAAAATTGTTTAAATCTATTTTTAAGGCATTTATTTTGACTATATTTCAACTGTGAAAAAGTTAGCATTAATATTTAGTTTATTGTTTTGGGTAAATAGTTTTGCCTCGTACATCCTTATTCCCATGGATGCGGAAAGTCAGAAAAATCATTTAAAAGCCTACGGAATTACTTATTGGACTTTAGAGAAAGAACTTAAGGTTAAATGGTTATTAAACTATAAAGGAGGTTCCTTTTTATTGCCAGATTCTGAAGAAATACGGCGTGAATGCCAGATTCGAGGTGTTTCTTTTGAAGTTTTATCCAATGCCAAAGCTGAGGCAATTTTAGAAGAAATTAGTAGTCCTAGTAAAAATATGGAAGCTGTAGTTTTGGAAAAAGCTCCTAAAATTGCAGTTTATTCGCCCAAAGGAAAACTGCCTTGGGATGATGCTGTAACAATGGTTTTAACCTATGCCGAAATTCCTTATGAAACCATTTACGATGAAGAAGTTCTAAACGATGCTTTAGTGTTATACGATTGGTTGCATTTGCACCATGAAGATTTTACGGGACAATTTGGAAAATTTTATGCCAATTATAGAACAGCAGCTTGGTATATTGAAGAAAAGAAATCGGCAGAAGCCTTAGCTACTAAATTAGGATACTCTAAAGTTTCCGAAGCTAAATTGGCGGTAGCTTTAAAAATAAGGGATTATGTAATTGGTGGAGGTTTTATGTTTGCCATGTGCAGTGCAACAGATAGTTTCGATATTGCTTTGTCGGCAGAAGGTGTTGATATTTGTGAGCCGATGTTCGATGGAGATCCAAGCGATGCCAACTACCAATCTAAAATCGATTATAGCAAAACATTTGCTTTTAAAGATTTTATTTTAGAAAGAAATCCACTTATATATGAGTTTTCCTCTATAGACATGACATCGAAAAGAAGAATTCCTAAGATGACGGATTACTTTACACTTATGGAATTTTCGGCAAAATGGGATCCAATTCCAACCATGCTTTGTCAAAATCATACAGCTCTGGTAAAAGGTTTTATGGGACAAACAACGGCTTTTACACGAGAGGAAATTAAATCGAACGTGCTGGTTTTAGGTGAAAACAAAACCAATGGTGAAGCTAAATACATTCATGGAATAAAAGGAAAAGGCTTCTTTACATTTTATGGAGGACACGATCCCGAAGATTATACGCATCGGGTAGGAGATCCAAAAACAGAATTGGATTTATATCCAACCTCTCCAGGGTATCGACTTATTTTAAACAATGTTTTGTTTCCCGCAGCAAGAAAAAAGAAACAGAAAACCTAATATGAGGTGTTTATTGTTCTGGTTATCGTTTTTTATGTTTAAAGTAGTGTTTTCCCAAAGTGATTCAATTGTTGATTTTGGGCAAAATTTAATAAATGAAAACCGATTAAATATTGCTACTTCTTATTATAATAAACATTTAATTGAACCAAAAAATACCGAACAAAGCGTTCATTTGCTTCTAGGTTTAGCTGAAGTTTATAAGTTACAGTTAGACTACAGCCGAGCTAGTGAATATTACGCGAGAGCTTTTGAACAAATTAAACGCACTAAAAACCCTCAATTAGATTTTCTTTACCACGTAAAAATGGCCGAGTTCTATAGAAAAAGAACGTTGTTTGATGAGGCTCTTGATCAACTTGAAAAGGCAGATGAGAAATTAAAAGACCATCCAATTGACGACAAAAACCTAGCAAGATTTTATAATAGAAAAGCAGCTCTCTTTACGGAGTATTTCTACAATCCAGATTCCACACTCATGTATGCGGAAAAGTCTTTGAAACTTTCAAAAGCAGCCAATGACAAGGATAATATTTTTTATTCCACCCTCGAAATTTCTGGTGCTTATGAAGAGAGAAATCAGTATAATAAAGCTTTAGAGTATCTACAGGAATTGATTGAATATTCCAAAACCAACAACTTAATTCAGCATCAAGCCGATGCTTATATTAATTACACCAGGGTTTTAATTAAGGATAAACAATTCAAAAAGGCATTGAACGAAAGTTTAAATGCCTTAGAATTTGCCAAAAGGAACAATTTACTTTTTAATGAAATTTTATTTACAGATAATATCCGTAATATTCATGAAGAATTAGGGAATATAAATAAGGCCTATCAGTATTTAAAGATTAGATTGGATCTTACTGACAAATATTATCAAAAGGAACATAGTGAATACTTGTTTGAACTTGAAGAAAAATATAAACTGGCAGAAAAGGATAACCAAATTAAAATCAATAACCTTAAAATTGAAAACCAAAACAAAGCTTTAGCCTCCAATAAAATAAATCTTGATGTGAGTATTGCATTGTTTGTTTTTGCTATTGTTGTGGCCATATTGATTGCCTTTTTTCTAAGGAGAACAAGACAAAGCAATAAAAAACTCCAGTTATTATCACAGGAAAACGAGTTTCTATTAAGTGAAGCCAACCATCGTATTAACAATAATTTGCAATTGGTGGTGATTCTTATTTCAGATCAAATGAAAAAAATGTCCGATCAAAACAGTTTTTATCTTAAAAACATTTTGACCAAAGTAGAAGCGATATCCACTTTGCACAAGCATTTATATAAAAATAATGACAAAAATAAGGTAGATGCATTCAATTATTTGAATGATGTTAGGATTGGTTTTTTTGATGTGTTTAAGGAAAATGATATTTACACCAACTTTAAGATAGCTTCTATAGAAATACCCACGGATTATGCCATGTATTTAGGGCTATTATTAACAGAACTCTGCATCAATTCGGTAAAGTATGCTTTTGAAGATCTAGAGCGTAAAGAAATTAATTTTGAGTTAAGTCATACGGGAAAGCTCCTATATTTCAATTATTCTGATAATGGAAAATTAGTGACTAATAAATTAATAGAACCTAAACTGATTGATAAACTCTGTCGTCAATTAAAAATTAACTATAAAATAGAAACTGAAAGGGGGTTTTCATTTTCATTTGAAAAGGAATTTAGCGATGAATAACCAACAATTAATCAAAATACTTATAGTAGAAGATGAAGTCATTATAGCGGAATATATTTCTGAACTTTTACAGGAAGAATATTTTAAAAACTTAAAAATAGCCAACGATAAAGAAACTGCTCTACAAGAAATGCATGGTTTTAAGCCAGACATTATTTTAATGGATATTAATCTAAATGGAAAAAATACTGGGATAGAACTTTCCAAGGCTAAAAACGACAATGCATCGGTTATTTTTATCACAGGACAATACGATTTTGCTTTAATGGATGAAGCCTTAAAAACTAACCCGGATGCTTATTTAACCAAACCCATAAAGAAAGTAGATTTGCTGGCTTCTATTAGTTTAGCCATTCATAAAAAACAAGTGCAAACCTTTCAGTTTAAAGACGGTTATGATATAATTAATTTAAATTATAATGAGATTAAGTATATTTCGGCTGATGGCAATTATAGCAATATCCATACAAAATCAAAAAAATATACCATTCGTCAGGCTTTGAATACCATTTCCGAGCAACTCCCTTCAGACTTATTTAAACAAACACATCGCTCTTATCTGGTTAATACAAATAAAGTAGAACGTGTTACTTCAATTTCAGTAGTTATAAATGGTGTAGAAATACCCTTATCCCGAACTTTTTCCAAATCCTTTAAGTAGTCCTTAGACAAATAAAACCCTGTGCTTTAATCGTTATTATTGCATTTCAGAGATTAAAATTTAGTTTTGAGTCTTAGTAAACCAAACTAAATCTATTCGTTATAAAACATAAACCCACTTTTTTTATTGGTTTTTATAAGCCTTAATTTAGCGAAGGCACAAAACATTAGCTCCAATACCAGATACTTCAGTTGGTTCAATATCATTTTGTATGTCTAGTAGCAATGATAATGGTTGTGAAAGTAAACGTGTATATATTGTGGTTCATGTGAAAGACACGTTATTTACGTAAAACAATATAAGTATTTAGTCAAAACCAAAAAATTAAAGAGTTTCTTATAGTTTACCAAATGCACAAGAATCTAAAATTACGGTTTATGAGTTTAAATGGGAGGTTGCGTTTAAACCAATTGCATGCCAATAAGTACAAGTAAATGAGGAAGGACTTATTAGAGAGTGGTAAAAGTAATAATAATAGTAATTTAGAAGGAGTTGAAAACAGTTTTCCCCTTTGTTGGTGTCCCTATTTTTATTGTTCAAAGGAATTTAGATTCTTACTTTTTCAATTTTTTAAATTGAAGAGAACAGGATTAGAACACTACATTGGCTTTTTACATACAAAGAAATGCATTTCAAAACACTTTTTATTTGTCTTCTAATATAAACACTAAATTTGAAACTAGTAAGCTATTAAGACGACTACAACATGAAGTTGTGGTATTTAAATTAATTAGATGTAGGGATTTAATTAAAACTAAAGCACAGCGATTCCAATTAAGGAATCGCTGTTTTTGTTTTCAGATTATAAATTTGATTGCTTTCGTTTTTGCATCTATGAGGAACCGTAATTGAATGGATTAATTATAGGACGTGTTTTTTTTATTATGCTTGTTGAAACATCGTCTTGAAAGTAAGAGGAAATAGGACAAAAAAAAACCGATTCAAAAGAATCGGTTTTTTTATAAGTGAAATATGTTATACAATAGGCGAAACGCCTTATTTTACTTTCTCTATTACAGCTTTAAAAGCCTCAGGGTGATTCATAGCTAAATCTGCTAAAACCTTACGGTTTAATTCAATTTCATTAGCTTTTAATTTCCCTATAAATTGAGAATAAGATAATCCATGTTCTCTGGCTCCTGCGTTAATACGCGTAATCCATAAAGCACGGAATGTTCTCTTTTTGTTTCTACGGTCTCTATACGAGTATAGCATCGCTTTATCAACCGCGTTTTTTGCTACTGTCCAAACGTTTTTACGACGTCCGAAGTAACCTTTTGCTTGTTTAAGCACCTTTTTTCTTCTGGCTCTTTTGGCTACAGAATTTACTGATCTTGGCATAATTTAATTGTTTTTTGTAGTAGGCGGTCGATAATCGACACTTTGTTTTTTTAACATCGCAAATCAAAACTAATCAATTTGCAATCGTTAATCATTGAGCCTAACTCCAGGGTTTATAATTTATTTTAACCGGTTAAAACCGTATTACTTTAAACGTAACATGATTTTAACATTGTTCTCGTCTGCCTTATGAACTAATGTCATTTTGGTCAAAGCGAGTTTACGCTTTTTAGATTTCTTTGTTAAGATATGACTCTTAAAAGCGTGTTTTCTTTTAATCTTACCAGTACCTGTTAATTTAAAACGTTTTTTGGCACTAGATTTGGTTTTCATTTTAGGCATCTTGTTCTCCTAGTTTATTATTTCACTTATTATTTTCAACCTGAAAATCAGGAATTATTTTGATTTTTTTGGAGCGATAAACATAGTCATACGTTTACCTTCCAATTTAGGCATTTGTTCTACTTTACCTAATTCTTCTAAATCTTGAGCTAATCTAAGTAAGAGTATTTGTCCCTGTTCTTTAAAAACAATCGAACGTCCTTTAAAGAATACAAAAGCTTTTAGCTTCGCACCTTCTTTTAAAAACTTTTCGGCATGTTTCTTTTTAAACTCATAGTCATGATCATCGGTTTGTGGACCAAATCGAATTTCTTTAACTACAACTTTACTAGCTTTAGATTTTAAAACTTTTTCTCGTTTCTTTTGCTCATAAAGAAACTTTTTATAATCCATAACTTTACAAACAGGAGGATCTGCTTTAGGCGAAATTTCTACTAAATCTAAACCTTGTTCGTCTGCCATGGCAAGTGCTTCCTTAGTTGGATAAACACCAACTACGATATTGTCACCTACTAAGCGCACATTTTCAGACCTAATTTTAGAATTAATTCTGTGCTGATCTTCTTGACTTACTCGTCTCGAAACTTGTTTTCTTCTACGTATTGCTATGGCCTTATATTTTTAATTAAACTTATTATTTTTAAAATGTTTTTAATGTTTTTTGTATTTCTGAATTAATAATATCGGTTAAATATTGAACAGTAACCATGCCAAGATCTTCACCACCATGTTGACGGACTGAAATCATGTCTTCTTGCTCTTCGTTTTCACCAACAATAACCATAAAAGGAATCTTTTTCATTTCGGCTTCCCGAATTTTCTTCCCCATGGTTTCATTTCTATTATCAATTAAGGCGCGAATTTCGTTATTTTCTAACACATTAAAAACTTTTTTCGCGTATTTTTCATATTTTTCACTAATTGATAGGACTATAACCTGATCTGGTATCAACCAAAGCGGGAAATTACCTGCTGTGTGCTCCAATAAAATAGCAATAAATCGCTCCATACTTCCAAAAGGTGCACGATGGATCATTACTGGCCTATGAAGCTCATTGTCACTGCCTTTGTAGGTTAATTCAAACCGTTCTGGCAAGTTGTAATCAACCTGAATAGTTCCTAGTTGCCATTGTCTACCAAGAGCATCTTTTACCATAAAGTCTAATTTTGGACCGTAAAAAGCAGCTTCGCCTGTTTCTATCACATAATCCAATTTTTTATCATTCGCGGCATTAATGATGGCCTGTTCTGCTTTTTCCCAATTTTCTAGGCTACCTATATACTTTTCTGGAGTCTCTGGATCTCTTAAAGATACTTGTGCTGTGAAATTTTCAAATCCTAATGATCCAAACACATATAGCACCAAATCAATGACATCTTTAAATTCTTTATCTAATTGGTCAGCTGTACAGAATATATGCGCATCGTCTTGAGTAAAACCTCTAACGCGTGTTAATCCATGAAGTTCGCCACTTTGTTCATATCTATATACAGTCCCAAATTCTGCAAAACGTTTTGGTAAATCTTTATAAGACCACTGACTACTGTTATATATCTCGCAGTGGTGTGGACAGTTCATTGGTTTTAATAAAAACTCTTCACCTTCCTTTGGTGTAAGTATAGGTTGAAAGCTATCTGCGCCATATTTTTCGTAATGACCAGATGTAACATAAAGCTCTTTTTGACCAATATGTGGGGTTACAACCATTTCGTAACCAGCTTTCTTCTGAGCTTTTTTTAGAAAATTTTCTAGGCGTTCGCGTAAAGCAGCCCCTTTAGGTAACCAAAGTGGAAGTCCTTGTCCTACCTTTTGTGAAAAAGTAAATAACTCCAATTCCTTACCTAGTTTTCTATGGTCTCTTTTTTTAGCTTCTTCAAGTAGTTCTAAATATTCGGTAAGTTCTTTCTGTTTTGGAAAGGATATACCATATATACGGGTTAATTGTTTATTGTTTTCATCGCCTTTCCAATAAGCACCAGCAACACTTAATATTTTCACAGCTTTAACGATACCTGTATTAGGAATATGCCCACCACGACATAAATCTGTAAATGTTGAATGATCGCAAAACGTGATTGTGCCATCTTCTAGATTTCCTATAAGGTCAAGTTTGTAATTGTTCTTATCTCTATAATATGATAGCGCTTCTAATTTTGAAACTTCACGCATACTAAACTCGTGCTTTCCTCGAGCTATTTCTAGCATCTTATCTTCAATACGCTTAAAGTCTTTATCGGAAATTGTGTCGTCTCCTAAATCTATGTCGTAATAAAATCCATTTTCAATAGCAGGACCAACCCAAAGCTTGGCGTTTGGATACAACTCTTCGATAGCTTGCGCCAATATGTGTGCAGACGAATGCCAAAATGCTTTTTTGCCGTCGTTGTCGTTCCATGTATATAGAATTAATGATCCATCGGTGGTTAGTGGAGTGGTGGTTTCAATAACAGTATCGTTAAATTTAGCTGAAATAACATTTCTGGCAAAACCCTCACTAATGCTTTTGGCAACTTCCATGACTGTCGTGTTTTTTTCGAACGACTTGATGCTACCATCCGGTAATGTAATATGTATCATTATATATATGTATATTAAAAATAAGAGTGCAAAGATAATAGTATAAAAATTTACATACAATGATAGCTCGATAATTCTACCATATTATATATATGAATAATGAAACCATCCCTATCGAGACTTCGCGATCCGATTCGGACTTGTTTGGAACTTCTTTTTATAGACTGTTTGATCCGCACCTATATATATGTATGTTTTTTTTCCGGTATATCGGTCCGGGAGCACACTTC
>Ga0209075_1000276_pt1 | contig 48695 bp, 52 predicted proteins | sample Stecom2011_FD_187523 | JGI IMG/M metagenome (GOLD analysis project Ga0209075, IMG submission 187523) | Agricultural soil microbial communities from Utah to study Nitrogen management - Steer compost 2011 (SPAdes) (version 2) | ecosystem: Environmental > Terrestrial > Soil > Agricultural land...
CAGATCCTGTAACAGCTCCAGAACTTGCTTCTGAACGGTTACGTCCAGCGCGGTGGTTGGCTCATCCGCGATCAGCAAGCCCGGCTCGTTTGCCAGCGCCATGGCAATCATCACACGTTGTTTCTGACCTCCGGAAAGCTGGTGCGGATAGGCGCCAAGGCGGCTTTCCGGGTTCTCTATACCGACCAGCGTTAACAGTTCCAGGCAACGCTTCCTTGCCTGGGGCCCGCGCATGCCCTTGTGCAGTTCCAGGGTCTCGCTGATTTGCTTCTCAATGTTGTGCAGAGGGTTCAGGGAAGTCATGGGCTCCTGAAAGATCATGCTGATCTCGCGCCCACGAACCTGGCGCAAACGCTTCTCTGAGGCCTGCAGAAGGTTTTCGCCCCGATAACGAATCTCACCACTGGGATAGCTGGCGTATCGTTCATCCAGAAGCCGTAACACAGACAACGCCGTAACGGATTTACCCGAACCACTTTCACCAACCAGCGCCAGAGTTTCGCCTTTGTTCAGGCTGAGGGATATGGAATCCACGGCCTTTGGTCCCTGGTTGAAGCTGACCGACAGATTTGTTATTTCCAATAGTGTGCTCATATCAGCTGCCTCTTAACCGTTCTTGCGGGGATCAAAGGCATCCCGCACAGCTTCCCCTACAAAAACCAGCAGGGTCAGCATCAGTGATAAGGAAGCGAAAGCTGAAATGCCTAGCCAGGGAGCGTGCAGGTTCGCCTTGCCTTGGGCAATCAGCTCCCCAAGAGAAGGTGAGCCTGATGGCAAACCAAAGCCAAGAAAATCAAGGGAAGTCAGGCCGGTAATGGCGCCGGTCAGGATAAATGGCAGGAAGGTCAGAGTTGCCACCATCGCATTAGGCAAAATGTGGCGGAACATGATTTTCCGGTTATCCAGCCCAAGTGCCCTTGCGGCTTTGACGTATTCGAAATTACGGGCTCGCAGGAACTCTGCGCGGACTACATCAACCAGTCCCATCCAGCTGAACATTAACATGATGCCGAGCAGCCACCAGAAGTTTGGTTGCACAATGCCGGAGAGAATAATCAACAGATACAGTACCGGCAGCCCCGACCAGATTTCTATAAAACGTTGACCAATCAAGTCAATTTTGCCGCCGTAAAAGCCCTGGATTGCACCAACCATTACGCCAACGATACAGCTGGCGATGGTGAGCGTCAGGCCGAACAAGACCGAAATGCGGAAGCCGTAAATAACCCGTGCGGCGACATCCCTACCTTGATCGTCAGTGCCTAGCCAGTTTACGGAACTTGGCGGTGCAGGTGAGGGCACCTCAAGATCATAATTTATCGTGTCGTAACTGAAGCGAATCGGCGGCCAGAACATCCAGCCATTGGCCTGAATTTCTTCAGCAATGAAGGGGTCCCTGTAGTCTGCATCTGTTGGCAAAAAACCGCCAAAGGTTTCCTCAGGCACTCTCTCTATTACCGGGAAATACAGTGTGTCCTGATAGGAAATGACAAGCGGTTTGTCATTTGCGATTAATTCGGCCACCAGAGTAAGCCCAAAAATGGCCAGAAATACCCACAGAGACCAGAATCCGCGGCGGTTCTTGCGGAAGTTACGCAAGCGTCTTTGTTGAATGGGCGTCAGCGCCTTCATGTTACGCGCCCTCCCGGCTTTCAAAGTCGATGCGGGGGTCTACGAGCACATAGGTAATGTCGCTGATCAGTTTCAGAGCGAGCCCCATGAGCGTAAAAATAAAGAGGGTGCCAAAAATAACCGGATAATCCCGGTTTAGCGCCGCTTCAAAACCAAGCAGACCAAGGCCGTCCAGGGAGAAAATCACCTCAATCAATAGCGAGCCGGTAAAAAACAGCGAAACAAGAACACCGGGAAGGCTCGCAATCACAATCAGCATAGCGTTGCGGAAAACGTGCCCGTACAGAACCTGCTTTTCATCCAGACCCTTGGCTCTTGCTGTTACCACATAATGTTTGCCAATTTCGTCGAGGAATGAGTTCTTGGTGAGCAGGGTGAGTGTGGCGAAGCCGCCGATCACGTTGGCGGTAACCGGCAACGCGAGGTGCCAGAAATAATCGCCAACCTGCTGGTACCAGTTCATCTGATCAAAGTCGGAAGAGGTCAGTCCTCGCAGAGGGAACCAATCGAAGTAGCTACCACCGGCAAAGAGGACGATGAGCAGGATAGCGAACAGGAAGCCCGGAATAGCGTAGCCGATAACAATGGCAGAACTGCTCCACACATCAAAACGGGAACCGTCTGTCACTGCTTTACGGATGCCAAGCGGTATGGATATAAAGTAGATGATCAGGGTAGACCAGAGCCCAAGGGAGATAGACACAGGCATCTTGTCCACAATTAGCTCGGTGACACTTCGTTCCCGGAAAAAAGAATCTCCAAAATTGAAGGTGGCGTAGTCTTTGAGCATTTTAAAGAAACGCTCATGGGCGGGTTTGTCGAAGCCATACATGACTTCGATTTCCTTCAGCATTTCATCAGGAATACCTCGGGAGCCCCTGCGGTCACTGGAAGCGCTGGAAACCTCGCCTCCTGTATCGCCGCCACCTGCCCGGGCCAGGGCACTGCCGCCGTGGCCTTCCATTTCCGCAATCAGTTGTTCAACCGGGCCACCAGGCGCAGCCTGAATGATCACGAAGTTGAGCAGCAAAATGCCGATCAGAGTAGGAATAATCAGCGCCAGGCGCCGGAGTATATAAATGCCCATTTAGCGGCTACTTCCTCAGGGCTCAGCCCACCAGTCGTCGAGGTCGGTGCCGTTTTTGGGAGTCTTTTCCGGATGTTTCAAGTGGCTCCAGTAGGCAACGCGATCTTTAGCCAGGTGCCAGTGTGGTACCACGTAATGCCCGTGCAGCAGAACTCTATCGAGCGCGCGGGTGCGCTGTACCAGTTCATCCCGATTTGGGGCCTGAATTACAAGGCTTACCAGTTCGTCGACTACCGGATCATTCACGCCAGCGTAGTTGCGCGAGCCGTTGGCATCTACCGTGGATGAGTGCCAATACTCGCGCTGCTCATTACCCGGGGAGTCTGACTGGCCGATGCCCTGGGTAATCATGTCGTAGTCGAACTCACGCACACGTTGAACGTACTGATTACTGTCCACAAGGCGCACAGACATATCAATGCCCAGACGGGCGAGGTTATTTTTGAAGGGCAGGACAACTCGCTCAAAGGTTTTCTGGAATAACAGTATTTCGAAGGCCAGTTGTTTGCCTGTTTCTGTATGCACCATTTTACCGTCGCGAACTTCATAACCCGCCGAACGCAGCAGTTCCATCGCTGTTCTGAGGTTACCTCTCAGGCCTTGCTTACCATCTGTGGAGGGTGCTTCAAATGCTTTGGTGAAGATGTCCTGGTCCAACTTGTCCTTGTAAGCTTCGAGTATTTCAAGTTCCCGGCCAGTTGGCAGGCCGGTTGCTGCCAGTTCACTGTTTTCGAAGTAGCTGTTGGTGCGGTCATATTGACCATAGAACAGATTTTTATTGGTCCACTCAAAATCGAATGCGTAAGTGAGTGCTTCCCGTACCAGGGGATCGCTGAACACTTTCTTGCGGGTGTTGAACACGAAGCCCTGCATACCTGTGGGGCGGTGGTGTTCAATGGCTTCAGTGATGATAGTGCCGTTATCAAACTTTTCACCGGTGTAGGCTGTTGCCCAGTTTTTGGCAGAGGTTTCTACTCTGAAATCAAAGCTACCCGCTTTAAATGCCTCCAGTGCAACCGTATCGTCGGTATAGTAATCGTAGCGAACACGGTCGAAATTCAACCGGCCTTTACGCACGCCAAGGTCTTTTGCCCAGTAATCGTCCTGTCGTTCGTACTCGATCGTGCGGCCTGCTTCAAAGCTGCCAATGCGGTATGCACCACTTCCAACGGGTGGTGTCAGTCCGTTCTTGCCAAACTCACGATTCTCCCAGTAATGCGCCGGGAAAATAGGCATCTGGCCGAGAATCAGGGGTAGTTCCCGGTTGCTGGTTTCCTGGAAATCAAAACGGATGCGGTGAGGGTTCTCAATCGTTACCTTGCTCACATCCGCATAATAATTGCGGTAAAACGGGTGCCCCTGGGTGGTCAGGATTTCAAAGGAAAATTTTACGTCGTCCGCCTCGATGGGCTCGCCATCCTGAAAGCGTGCTGATTCCCGGAGGTTGAATACCACATAGCTGCGGTCTTCCGGGGTTTCCAGTGACTCCGCAATGAGCCCATACATGGAGAAGGGTTCGTCTGCCGAGTACTCCAGCAGAGTGTCGTAGAGATAGTTACTGATGCCCGCTGCGGCAACTCCGCGAATAACAAAGGGGTTGAAGGTGTCGAAACCGTTAGCCACTACGGCCATTTTCAGAGCGCCACCTTTTGGCGCCTCGGGGTTAACGTAGTCGAAATGGCTGAACCCCTCCGGATATCTGGGCGCGCCATGCATGGCCATGCCGTGGACCGGTTGGGCTTCGAGCTGCTCAGTGTCTGTTGATGAATCGCTGGCATACAAAGAGGTGGGAGAAGCAAAAAGAGCCAGAACTGAAAAAAATGTTGTAAGGCGTGGGGCGGTAAAGATTCTTGTCATGGGTCTCGCACATTCAGGTGTTTTAAGCTGACGCGCCGGGCATCCTGCCCCGCGCTCCTGTCTGCTAAATTTTTATGATTCTTATACTTACTGAAAGTTCCGGCCCTTAGTAGGTGATGATCAGGGGCTGTTCCGGATGTCGACGTAGAGTACCAGACTTTGCCCTGGTTGCAGATAACGGGAGGTGTTCAGATCGTTCCAGCTTGCGATGTCTCGCACATTTACCGAAAAACGATTGGCAATGAGGGCAAGAGAGTCGCCTTTACGAACGCGGTAGCCCACCTTGCGGACCATGGCTTTGCCACGGGTGCTGTCAGCTGAGGCAATGGTGGGTTGGGCTGTATTTGACCAGATCACCAACTCCTTGCCGGGTATGAGAGGGTCTCCGGGCGCCATACCATTCCAGGCCGCAACCTGGCGTACTGAAACCCGATGCTCGCGGGCAATATCCCAGAAGGTGTCGCCACGGCGCACGGTATAGCGCAGCTTGCTTCCTGCCCGTTTTTTGTCCTGCTTGCGCTCTAGCCGCTGGGATGCGCTGAGAGCGTAGGCATCGGAATTTTTTGATGCTGAGGGAATCATTAGCCGTTGGCCGATACGAATCAGGTCACTATTCAAATTGTTGACCTGCTGCAACACCGCCGGGGTTGTGGAAAACTTTCTGGAGATGGTGTTCAGGCTGTCACCCGATTTGACGACATAGTTACGCCAGGACACGCGTTTTTCCGGTGGGATTTCCGCCAGAGCTGTGCGGAAACTTTCAGCATTCTTGTGCGGCACCAGCAATCGATGGGGGCCTTCCGGAGAGGTTGCCCAGCGGTTATACGAGGGATTTAGCAGGTATATCTCATCGATGTCGACCCCCGCAAGCTCCGCTGCCTGGGCCAAATCCAGTTGCCCACCAGTGTCAACGATATCGAAATAGGGTTCGTCCAGAAGGGCAGGGAGCTCTATACCGTAGGCTTCGGGGTCATCAAATATCTTTGCCAGCGCAATCAGCTTTGGGACGTAATGTCGAGTTTCTTGCGGTAGCTGTAATGACCAGAAATCTTCGGGTTTGTTGCTTTTTCGGTTCCGGCGCATGGCGCTGGAAACCGTGCCGCCGCCACTGTTGTATGCAGCCAAGGCGAGGGTGTAGTCACCACCAAAGCGAGTGGTCAGGCGGTCAAGGTAAGTGAGGGCGGCATCCGTAGCGGCAATTACGTCGCGGCGGTCATCGTGCCACCAGCTTTGAGTCAGCCCAAAGTACTTGCCTGTTGAGGGTATAAATTGCCAGAGCCCTGCTGCCCGGCCGTGGGAGTACGCAAAGGGATCAAATGCGCTTTCTACCACGGGTAACAGTGCGAATTCTGCTGGAAGACCTCGTTTCTCAGTTTCGTTAACAATGTGGTAAAGGTACCGGCTTCCGCGCTCGACTACCCGGTTTATGTAGCCTGGGTGCCGCGCATACCAGTTAAGCTGGTCCTGAACACGCTTGTTGTCAATATCGTGGTCCAACATAAACCCGGCTCTGAGCCGGTCCCACATATCTGCCTGTCCGGCAACTTCTGTGGTGATATTCTGATCCGGATTATCCAGTTTTTCCCGAGCTTCCCGTGCGGCAACTTTGAGTTCAGGCGCGATTGCGTCATCCAGTGGCTCATTTCGTACTGCGTCACTGTCTTTGCCACTTTCCACCGATTCTTTAAGCCCTTCATCTCCGGCAGCGAGAGTTACCTCTTCCGAGTCCAGCGGGTTTTCAGATGCAGATTCTTTGGAAAGATACAGAGAGCTGCAGCCGCCTGCCAAAGCACCAAGAATAAAAAGCAGGGGCAAACGTTTAACCAACATAGGCGTTTTCCGAGTCTGGATTGTCGCTGGGATTGTGTCTGAAAACCCGGCATATTTAATGAGTTAGGAGCAAAAGTTTAAACGATTCTATGGGAGCTCGTTTAATAGGGTCAAGAAACCTCTCGTTACGACATTGAGAGGTTTTGTTAACCGATCAATAGTTATCTTTACCGTGACGAATTGCAGCGAAGATCGCACTGTCCGAATCCACCGGCAGACCGTGTTCGGCTGCATAGCGTTTGGCTGCACTTACTACCATGGGGTCGTCCCAGCGTAAAAACGGGTTAAGTTGCTTTTCCTGTTCAAGAACTGACGGCACGGTAGGTTCACCTGCTTGTCGCTTGTCTTTGCAATGGCGTTCAAAGGCTTCAAGTTTGCTGTCATCCGGCAGTAAACTGCGGGCGAAGCGAAGGTTGGAAAGGGTGTACTCGTGGGCGCAGTAAATGGCCGTTTCACCTGGGAGTTCACGAATGGACTTCAGGGACTCCAGCATCTGGGCCGGTGTGCCTTCAAAGAGCCGGCCGCAGCCGATAACGAAAAGGGTGTCGCCACAAAACAGAGCTGGGCGCCCACCGATTTCAACGTCGGTGAAGTAGGCAATGTGATCAAGAGTGTGCCCTGGAACACCCATAACCTGGAAAGTGATATCTCTCCAAATCACTTCGTCGCCCGGATGTACAAGGTTGGTGCTACCTTTAAAGGGTGATTCTGCTGGTCCGGTTACGCGGCAATCTGGATTGTCCTGAACCAGAGTCTTGATGCCCCCAACGTGATCAGGATGGTGGTGGGTAACGAGAATCGTGTCCAGTTTCAGCCCCTGTTCTGCGAGATGATCCTGAACCGGCTTTGCCTGGCCAGGGTCCACAATCAGGGCTTTACCGGTATCTGTGTCTGCAATGCACCAGATGTAGTTGTCGTTGAATGCCGGTATGGCGGAGATGGTGAGCATCAGATGTCCCCGTAAATGCTTGGCAAGTTTGTCTCATATGATAGAGCATTACGGTCGTAGCCCCAACAGTCGGTGAATTCGGGGTTGTCCTTGCCGATTATTCAAGACGGGAGTAATGGCAGTGTGAAGAATGCCCAGAACGTTGATTATTCATCCAGGAGCGAGAGCTTTGAAAACTGGTTTCAGACACCGCTTGGGCGCAGGTTGCTGGCAGACCAACGGGCTTTTCTTGAGCAGCGACTGAATCGGTTGACGGGAGCGCGGCAGCTTCAGGTTGGCATTAGTCATCGGCTTCCACTGGCAAATGGAACTGACTTTTCCCAGAAAATCATGACTACCCCCAGCTGCTTTGCCAACATACCTGACGGGGTGGTTGTGTGCGATGCCGACGAATTGCCCTTTCCCGGGGACTCAATAGATCTTGTGGTCCTCCACCATACCGCAGATTTTTCGCCCTATCCCCATCAGGTATTGAGAGAGGCTGCCCGGGTGTTGCGAGGCGATGGCATGATTGCTCTGATCGGCTTTAATCCGGTCAGTTTATGGGGAATGCGAAGGCTGATATCGCGCCATAATGGTGGCCCGTGGGGTGGGCGGTTCTTGTCCCGTGGACGAATGGAAGACTGGCTCCACTTGCTGGACTTTCAGGTTGAAACATCCCTGACTCGCTTTTATCGTTTACCTTTCCAGCGCAGTGGTCGCAAGGGGACGGGTGTGCTGGGTGAGCGATTATCTGGTTACAGGTTTCTGCCGGTTGGGGCCTATTACTGTATCCTTGCAAAAAAACGGGTGTGTGCGCGAATCCCACGGCGACATGTTTGGCGGCAAAGTAGCGTTTTGGGTTTGTCTGGAACGGGTACAGTTGGTGCTGCGCGGGGATGCTCGCCACAGAGCCGTGACCATCCGGAAAAATGACAGGCCTACAGGGCCATTAATTGTGGGAGTTTGAATGTCGGGGAAGGTAATTGTGTATACCGATGGTGCTTGCAAAGGTAACCCGGGCCGAGGTGGCTGGGGTGTTGTTCTGCGCTATGGTGATGCGGTAAAAACCATGCACGGTGGAGAGCGGCACACCACTAATAACCGCATGGAGTTAATGGCTGCAATCAAGGGGTTAAAAGCACTCAAGCGCGATTGCGAAGTTGAGCTGTACACGGACTCCCAGTATGTACGGAAGGGAATTACTGAATGGCTCTCAGGATGGAAGCGTAACGGCTGGAAAACATCAGCGAAAAAGCCGGTTAAAAACGAGGATCTTTGGCGGGAACTGGATTCGGAAACCAGTAAGCACAAGGTTAATTGGCACTGGGTAAAAGGCCACGCAGGTGTGCCGGATAACGAACTCGCAGACGAACTTGCGAACAAGGGCGTTGCTGAACTGGATTAATGTGGGAATTATGAGACAGATAATACTGGATACAGAAACCACCGGTATTGACCCGGCACAAGGTCACCGGATCATCGAGATCGGGTGTGTCGAGATGATGGAGCGCAAGCTCACAGGGCGTAACTACCATGTGTACGTGAACCCTGAGCGGGAAATCGAAGCCGAAGCCATCACTATCCACGGGATTACCAACGAGTTTCTCGTGGATAAGCCGAAATTTGCAGACATTGCTGATGAGTTTTTCGAGTTCATCAAGGGTGCAGAGCTTGTTATTCATAATGCCGCGTTTGACGTGGGTTTTATGGATTCGGAGTTTGGCCGGATCAAACCTGTGCGCAAAACGGCGGATTACTGCGGTATTGTCGATTCCCTTGCGATTGCGCGAGCCAAGCACCCTGGGCAGAAGAACAACCTGGACGCCCTTTGTAAACGCTACGGCGTTGATAACAGTAACCGGGAGCTGCATGGAGCTCTGCTGGATGCCGAGATCCTTGCAGAGGTGTATCTGCTTCTCACCGGTGGGCAGACAGCCTTGTCGCTGGATGCCGGGTCGGATAATGGAGGCATGGGTGGCGGAATTCGACGGTTGAGTCCTGACCGTCCCCGTTTGCGTGTTGTTGCCGCCACAGACGTTGAATTAGAGGCGCATCAGGCATTCATGTCTGCTATGGAAAAGAAGGCAGGTGAAACTGTCTGGAGTAAACTCGAGGGCGCAGAATGAGAACTGTGTCGGCCTGTACTAATTGTTACACACCAGCCTTGTTGAGGTACTCGAGTTTTATGTTATAAGTAGTGATAAGTACGTCAGTTTTTTAGTGCAAAGTGTACGGGCTCAGTTCAGGAAAGTTTGAGCCAGCTCAACAACAAAAAGGTCTGGCACGCAGCCTTGTCGGCCTACAGTTCACTAGGAAGGTGCGGTAGTTTCCGCAGATTAACAGGAAGCGTTTATGGTTCAATCGTCTCTTGCGACGAAATCGCAGTCGTTTGATCTGGTCAAAAGTGAAATAGAGCAGACCATCAAGCAGGCAGAATCCAGTCTTGAGCGCTTTCAGGAAAACCGTGAAAGCGGGGAGGATTTGCAGAACTGTCTGGATTTCCTCAATCAGCTTCGTGGCATCTTTATCCTGGTGGAGCTTCGCGGTGGTACGCTTCTGTGCCAGGAGGCCGTGGCAATGGCCAACGATGTTCCTGTCGGCGCCAACGATGACAAGAACATACTACTCACCACCTTGAGCAATGCGCTGTTTATTCTTCGCCGCTATGTTGAGTACTACCATCAGCAGCGTGCAGACCATCCTGAATTGTTATTGCCCGTAATTAACGAACTGCGAGAAGCTCGCCGGGAAAAACCTTATCCCGAGTCCTGCTTTTTTGATGTGGACGTAAAAGATCAGCGGAATTTTTGCGCTGGTTTAAAGGTGTCTGATTTTGAAGGTAATGAGGCTGAGTACGAAATCGTTGCCCGGCGGATGCGCCTTACGTTTCAGGTAGCTTTGCTCGGTATTCTCAGGGATCGAAACCCTGTGGTGAGCCAAAAACTCATAAGCCGCGCCGCTCGTGGTTTTGTTCGTTTGTGTCAAGGTGCCCCAATGGGACAAATGTGGTGCCTCGTTGCGATCGTGGCAGACACCATGCTTGACCGTGCCATGCCGTTTACCAAAGCCCGCAAGCGCACGTTTATGCGCATTGAAAAGTACTCGCGGGAACTGGTGTATGTCGGCAAGGTAGCAACCGCTAAAGATGCGCCCGATTCACTCATTCGCGACCTGGTATATCTGCTTTATCGCAGTGGCTCCGGTAATCCCGAAGTGACTCGTGTACTTTCAGAATTCCAGCTCACACCAGCTGAGTTTCCGGATTCCATTCTTGAAGCCCATGCAAGAAGATTGTACGGCCCTGGTACTGACGTACTGACGTCGCTATCCGAGGCACTGCAAGATGAACTCAACCAGCTAAAAGACAAGTTGGATATTATCGAGCGCGGCATAGAGCCGGATCTGGCAGAGCTGTCCTCCATTGCAGATGCTCTGGAACGCCTTTCTAACACCCTGGTTATGCTGGACCTTAATCGGCTTGCGACCATAGCTCGCGAAGAAGCAGGCAGGCTTCGCAACTGGGAAGCAGAATCACGGTTGCCCGGAGAGGAAGAGCTTTTCCGCCTTGCGGATTCTGTGCTGGGTATTGAAGACGCTGTTATGCAAATCGTCAGTCGGGGCATTACCGCTGAAACTGACGCACTGGCGGGCAGCGAGCGCAGCCGTGAAGAGTCTATGTACTTCAAGGAAGCTGTGTATGTAGTTGCGGATGAAGCCCGTGGCGCATTAACGTTGGCGAAGCGCGCGATTACCGCGTTTGTGGAGTCGGATTATGACAAGCTTCATTTGGCTAACCTGCCTGCAACCCTGCACAGCATTTGGGGCGGGTTGCAGATGATAAATGACCCGGGCGCTGCCCACGTGCTTGAGCGTGTGGCAGCTTCTATTCAGGAACGCATGCTGGATTCTCGCGATGCACCGGGGAACCAGGTTCTGGAAGCTTTGGCGGATGCACTGACATCTCTCGAGTACTATATTGAGGGGATTGGCAAGCGTGAGGAGAGTAACGTAGATCTGCTGCGTTTGGCGGAAACATCCCTGGATGATGTGGATCTTTGATGAGTGTTTGAAACGCTCCTCCAGATAATAAAAAACCCGCGCATTGCGCGGGTTTTTTATGAGCGTTGGTCTGCTCACAGGGGCGAAATCAGCCCATGTTGAAAAGCTCACCCAGCTTGGTAGCCAGCATCATGTCGCCTTCAGCGCGCAGCTGACCAGCCATGAAAGCTTGCATGCCGTCGGTTTCGCCAGACACGATACCCTGCAGGGTTTCAGAGTTCATGATCAGTGTTACAGAAGGATCGTCGTGAGGGCCTTCGTGCAGCTTGCATGTGCCATCTTTGATGACCAGGTGGTGGGTCTTGTCGTCTTCGATATCAAACTGGAATACCAAGTCCAGGCCCTGAGCGGCATCTGCGTTGAAGTTCTGCTCGAGCTTTTCAAAGATTTGATCTACAGACATTTTTTTACCCTTTGTTTGGTGGTTGTCTTGTATTGAAAACTGCTTTGTATGCATGGCTTCACAAGCCATCGTTGGCAGCTGCCGGATAGAGCCGACTTCGCTTCCCGACTTTATGGGGAGACTTAATCACTGTCAAGCCCGATCGAACGCTTGTTTTAATTTTTTTGCTCTGCTTATCACCAGAGTTTCGGTAAGTTACACTCTCGTGCTTGCTTAACTGGCTGGAGAAGCGATTTGGCGTTCCTGACTGAATACGGTTTGTTTTTGGCAAAAGTGATCACCTTTGTTATTGCGGCAGTTGTGGTGGTTTCAATTATTGTTGCAGCAACCCAGAAAGATAAAGACGGAGAAGACGACGACGGTGAGCTGCAAATACGTAAGCTCAACGAAAAGTACCGCAAATTGCGGGAATCTATTCAGGCACGCCTGATGACTGACCAGGAACTGAAAGCCTGGAGCAAGGCTAAAAAGAAAAAAGAGAAAGCTGATAAAAAGGCGGATAAAGCCAAGAAACCGGATACAGATAAGCCAGAAACAACGCCAGCACGGATTTTTGTGCTGGATTTTGACGGCGATATCAAAGCAAGTGATACCGACCCACTGCGCAGGGCAATTTCTGCCGTATTAAGCGTGGCTGAGCCCGGCAAAGATGAAGTTGTTATCCGGTTGGAAAGTGGCGGCGGGCTGGTGCACTCCTATGGCTTGGCGGCTGCACAGCTTGATCGTATTCGCAGCAAAGGCATTCGTCTGACCGCTTGTGTCGATAAGGTGGCGGCAAGTGGTGGATACATGATGGCCTGCGTGGCAGATCGTATCATTGCTTCGCCCTTTGCGATTCTTGGCTCGATTGGCGTTGTGGCACAACTGCCAAACTTCCATCGCCTGCTCAAGAAAAACAACGTCGACTTTGAGATTCTGACCGCGGGCGAGCATAAGCGCACTATGACCATATTCGGGGAGAATACCGATAAAGGCAGACAGAAGTTTCTTGCAGATCTGGAAGACACCCACGACCTGTTCAAAGACTACGTTAGCGAGCGCCGGCCAGAGCTGGATATCGCGGCAGTAGCTACCGGTGATATCTGGTTCGGAAAACGTGCCTTGGACGTAAAGCTGATTGATGAGATCAAAACCTCCGACGAATATCTCATTGAGGCTTGTGACAGGGCAGACGTAGTATCAGTGTCGTTCGAACGTAAACGAACCTTGCCTGAAAAACTCGGGCTGGCAACCAGCTCTGCGCTGGAGCACACCGTATGGAAAGTGTTGAGTGCGTTTCGCAACCAGAAAATCCAGTAGCTAACTAAAATTGGAGAAGGCCATGACCAGCGATGTCGAATTCAAAGCCTGGAGAGTTGAAGAGCTAGATGGCAACTATAAAGGCACAGAACAGACCCTGAGCACGGCCGATCTCCCGGCTGGCGAAGTGCTGATAAAAGTCAGCCACTCCTCGCTGAACTACAAAGATGCGCTTTCGGCCTCTGGAAACAAAGGCGTTAGTCGATCCTTTCCACATACACCAGGCATAGACGCTGCAGGCGAAGTGGTTGAGTCCGCCACGGGAACCCCGGCGGTAGGCAGCCAGGTTATCGTAACCGGCTATGATTTGGGCATGAACACCGCTGGCGGTTTTGGCGAGTACATCCGGGTACCCGCCGCTTGGTGTGTTCCCATGCCCTCTGGTTGGGGTGCTCAAGCCGCCATGATCTACGGCACTGCCGGCCTCACAGCCGGTTTGTGCGTGCAAAAACTCCTGGCCATGGGTGCCGGGCCAGAGCAGGGCAGAGTGGCAGTCTCCGGTGCCTCAGGAGCAGTTGGCAGCGTTGCTGTAGAACTGCTGGCAAAGCTTGGCTTCGACGTAGTCGCGATCAGCGGCAAAGCCGACCATGCCGAAAGCCTCAAAGCTCTGGGTGCAACACAAGTGCTTGGCCGCGACGCACTGGCCGAAGACAAGAAGCCCATGCTGAAACCGACCTTCGCCAATGCCGTGGATACAGTAGGCGGGTTACCTCTTGCCGAACTGCTAAAGCAAATAAAACCGGGCGGTTCCGTATCCTGCTGCGGACTGGTTGCTGGCCCACAGCTACAAACAACGGTGCTTCCATTCATCCTGCGGGGTGTAAACCTGCTGGGTGTTGATTCAGTGGAGATTCCGCTGGCGGACAAAGAAGTCGTATGGAAGAAGTTTGCGGGTGACTGGAAGTGCGAGAAGACGGAAGCGTCTGCAAAAAGGATTGGCCGTGCTGATCTGGAAGGTGCGCTAAACGCTTTTTTGAAAGGCGAGTCATCAGGAAAAATCGTTTTAGATCACGCGGTCTAAAACGCCATAGTTTGAACAGTCAGGGCCTTCCGGCCCTGACTGTGGACTCAAGCGTTTACGGTTAAGAAGCCCGACGCCGAAATAACGGCATGTCGGTATCCGTAGCAGCCTGATACCCCTGACTGAAGAAATTCAGACACCGAGCCGCCTTGCGAATATCCTTATCAGGGCGCAACTCATAAGTATCAAAGCCACAACGCTTCATAAACTGAAGCTGATCCAGCAGCACATCCCCAATTGCCCGCAGCTCATTCTTGAAGCCAAACCGCTCCCTCAAAAGGCGAGCAGAGCTATAGCCCCGGCCATCGCTGAACTTGGGGAAGTTAACCGCAATCATCGGCAGGTCATTCACATAATCTGCCAGAATCTCCGGCTCGTCATGGCTATCGAGCCATGCGCCGACGTCGTCATTACCAATAAACCGCTCACGATTTTCAACCCACAGGTCAGCTGGAATCAACACGCGCTGCTGTGTTGGAATATCCAAAGCTTCGCCATTTTCAGGGCGCTGTACCACATTCCATTGGTTCTGACGGATGCTGCCATCCCGGAAAATAATGTCAGGCATAAACCCGCTCCTTGAAAGGATCAATTCCAACACGGCGGTAGGTATCCAGAAACGATTCTTCCTCCGTGCGCTTGTTAACGTACACGTCAATAATCTTGGCGATCACATCCGGCATATCATCCCGAGCAAAAGATGGGCCCAGTATCTTGCCGATAGTGGCGTCGTGTTGTGATGCCCCACCAAGGCTCACCTGGTAGAACTCCTCACCTTTCTTGTCTACCCCAAGAACACCGATGTTTCCTACGTGGTGATGACCGCAGGCATTCATACAGCCTGAAATATTCAAATCGATTTCACCAAGGTCGTACAGGAAATCCAGATTATCGAAGCGGCGCTGAATCGCATCTGCCACAGGAATCGACTTGGCATTTGCCAGAGCGCAGAAGTCACCGCCCGGGCAGCAAATAATATCCGTCAGCATGTTCAGGTTGGCGGTGCCAAACCCCATAGGCACAATCTCTTGCCAGAGTTCCAGCAAACGATCCTGACGCACATCGGCCAACACCACATTCTGCTCATGGGTGACCCGAACTTCGCCAAAACTGTATTCATCGGCCAGATCTGCAATCTGCTCTAACTGCCGATCCGTAACATCTCCCGGTGGGGTCCCGGTTTTTTTCATAGTCAGAGAGACAATTGCATAACCAGGCTTTTTGTGAGTATCCACGTTGTATTTCAGCCACTGGTCGAAACCACGATTCTCGAACCTTTGCTGGGCGAGAAGTTCAGTCGCATTATCCAGGATGGCGTAAGCCGGCTCGGTAAAGTAGGACTTGATGCGATCGATAGCTTCAGGGGTTAGTCGGCTGGGGGAATCCTTGATGTGAGCCCACTCAGCCTCAACCTTCTCCGCAAAGCCTTCTGGCGTTAACGCCTTCACCAGAATCTTGATGCGGGCTTTGAATTTGTTGTCGCGGCGGCCATAGCGGTTATAAACCCGGAGAACCGATTCCAGATAGGTCAGCAGGTCGAGTTCCGGCAGGAACTCTCGGATAACCGGAGCCACCATGGGCGTTCGCCCGAGACCACCACCTACATGAACCCGAAAGCCCAGTTCGCCTGCTTCATTACGTACAATCTGAAGACCTATGTCGTGAACCTGAATGGCCGCCCTGTCGGTTTTCTCTGAGGCGTTTACCGCAACCTTGAACTTCCGGGGCAGGTAAGCGAATTCCGGGTGAAACGTAGACCACTGGCGAATGATTTCGCAGTAAGGCCGTGGGTCTGTAAGCTCATCGGACTGTACGCCAGAAAACTGGTCAGTTGTGGTGTTTCTGATGCAGTTACCGCTGGTCTGGTTGGAGTGCATTTCGACTTCTGCCAACTCGGCAAGAATGTCAGGCACATCCTCCAGGTTTGGCCAGTTTAGCTGAATGTTCTGGCGGGTTGTAAAGTGCGCATAACCCTTGTCGTAATCCCGGGTGATACGGGCCAGGCGACGAAGTTGAACCGAGCGCAGCATGCCGTAAGGCACACAGATGCGCAGCATGGGTGCGAGCCGCTGCACGTATAGCCCGTTCTGCAAACGAAGGGGCAAAAATTCATCTTCAGCCAATTCACCGGCCAAAGCCCTTTCGGTCTGGTCCCGGAATTGTGCAACCCGCTCGACAGCCATTTGCCGATCGTGTTCGTCGTATACGTACATAGTAGAGAGATCCCGCGGAAATAATATCGTGAAAGCGTGGTTATGGAAGCCGGCGCCTTATATCTGAAACGAAGGATAACAGTCGCCCCTTATACTAGAAACGATTATTTCAAGATATGTTTATCGATTATGGTGATAAGGGCTCGCGCGGTGAGCTGGACGAATGTCAATTTGGTGCTTTACTGATACGGAGAAACTTAAGTGAGCGGTCGTCTCACTCAACATCAAAGTTGCAGGTTTTACATAACAGGAGCAGGGAATGAAGGACTCGATGCAATCAGATAGCACCATTGACGCTGTAGCTGCAGTAGTAATTATTGGGCTCGTTGTGGCGTTTGCGGTGCTGTGGGTATCTGGCCAGTAAGGATTACCGGCCAGACAAAACCATCTGCACAACCACGATAAGAGTGCCGATAAAGAGGCCGGTGAAGAGAAGGGCACCAATGACATAGGGCCATGGGCTGTGGCTGCCAAAATCCTCTTCCCGGCGCTTGCTGGACTGAACGCCCAGAGCGCCGGCAGCCACGCTTTGGATTACTTTTAAAACACCTGGCCCTTGAGGCTTTTCGTTTTTGTTTTTATCTTTGCCTGGCGTATCTGCCATAAAAACTCATCCTGATTGGGTGCGAGCCTGGCCTTTACTCCGCTGGATCATAGGCAAGGCTTGGTGCCAACCAGCGCTCTGCTTCCGCTTTTGAAAGGCCTTTACGCTCAGCATAGTCTTCAACCTGATCTACGCCAATTTTACCCACAGAGAAAAACTTGGATTCAGGGTGTGAGAAGTACCAACCCGAAACCGCAGCTGTTGGGAACATGGCAAAGCTTTCTGTAATCTCGATACCGGTCTGGGCGGTGGCATCGAGCAGCTTGAACAGAGTCGCTTTCTCTGTGTGGTCAGGGCAGGCCGGGTAGCCAGGCGCCGGACGAATTCCGTGGTACCGCTCCTTGATCAGATCTTCGTTAGCCAGTTGCTCATCGCTGTTGTATGCCCAGAACTCTTTGCGTACCCGCTCATGCATGCGTTCTGCAAAGGCCTCCGCCAAGCGGTCTGCGAGGGCTTTGACCATGATCGCGTTGTAGTCGTCGTTGGCGTTTTTGTACTCCAGCGACATTTCTTCCGCGCCGATACCGGTGGTTACCGCAAAGCCACCAACATAGTCGCAATGCTCAGAACCTTCTTCTGCCACAAAATCTGACAGCGCCATCATCGACTTGTTTGGGGCTTTTTCATCCTGCTGGCGCAAGTGGTGCAGGGTGGTTAGCTCTTCAGTGCGGCTTTCGTCTGTATAGACCACAATGTCATCGCCACGGCGGTGTGCTGGCCAAAAACCAATTACACCAGAGGCGCTTACGCGCTTCTCGTCAACCATTTTGCGAAGAATAACCTGGGCGTCATCAAACAGGTTTCGAGCTGCTTCACCGCGTTTGGGGTCGTCGAATACCTGGGGATATTTGCCGGCGATATCCCAAGAGATGAAGAAGGGGGTCCAGTCGATGTAAGGTTCAAGCTCCTTCAGGTCGTACTCTTCAAACCGCCGTATTCCAGTGAAGGTCGGCTTGGGTGGAACGTAGTTGTCAAAGTTGATTTCCGGAGCCCGTGCCCGAGCTTCTTTCAGGCTGACGAGCTTGGTGCGGTCACCGCGCTGCTTGCGGCGTTCCCGGATCATGTCGTATTCCTCACGCGCATCGCTAACCAGTTTAGGCTTGGCGGTTTTGCTGAGCAGTTGTGAAGCGACGTTCACGCAACGAGAGGCATCAGACACATAAAGGGCAATGTCGTTTTTATAGTGGGGCTCAATTTTAACAGCCGTATGTGCCTTGGATGTGGTGGCACCGCCAATCATCAATGGCAGATGGAAATCCAGGCGCTGCATCTCACGGGCAACATGCACCATTTCATCCAGTGACGGTGTGATAAGGCCGCTCAAGCCGATGATGTCGACATTGTGCTCTTTGGCTGCGGCCAGAATTTTATCGCTGGGCACCATAACCCCAAGGTCAATCACTTCGTAGTTGTTGCACTGCAGCACTACGCCAACAATGTTCTTGCCTATATCGTGAACATCGCCCTTAACCGTGGCCATCAGGATTTTGCCTTTAGCCTGCTGGTCTTCAGATTTCTCTGCTTCAATAAAGGGAATAAGGTGGGCAACCGCCTGTTTCATAACTCGGGCGCTTTTAACTACCTGGGGCAGGAACATCTTTCCGTCGCCGAACAGGTCGCCAACCACGTTCATGCCGTCCATCAGCGGGCCTTCAATTACATGAATCGGGCGCTCGGCCTGTTGGCGGCATTCTTCTGTATCTTCAATAATGAAGTTCGTAATACCCTTAACCAGCGAATGTTCTAGCCGCTTTATGACGGGCCATTCACGCCAGGCCAGATCTTCTTCCTGGGTTTTGCCGCCTTTACCCTTGAAACGCTCAGCAATTTCCAACAAGCGATCCGTGGCATCTTCGCGACGGTTGAGTACAACATCTTCAACCAGCTCTTTCAGCTCTGGCTCAATCTCATCGTAAATAACCAGCTGCCCGGGGTTTACGATACCCATGTTCATGCCGGCTTTGATGGCGTGGTAAAGAAACACGGAGTGGATGGCTTCACGCACCACATCGTTGCCACGGAAGGAGAAGGAGACGTTACTTACACCACCTGAAATGGATGCGTGGGGCAGGTTCTTCCGAATCCAGCGACAGGCGTTTATGTAATCCACTGCGTAGTTGTTGTGTTCTTCAATGCCCGTGGCGATGGCAAACACGTTCGGGTCGAAAATAATGTCGCCCGGATTGAAGCCAATGCCGACCAGAACGTCATAAGAGCGCTTACAAATTTCGGTTTTACGCTCAAAGGTGTCCGCTTGCCCTTGTTCGTCGAAGGCCATAACCACAACAGCCGCGCCGTATCGCATGCAGATCTTTGCGTGTTTAATGAAGGCTTCTTCGCCTTCTTTAAGGCTGATGGAGTTAACCACCGCCTTCCCCTGAATGCAGCGTAGCCCGGCTTCAATGACGTCCCATTTGGATGAATCGAGCATGATGGGCACGCGTGAGATGTCCGGCTCGGAGGCAATCAGGTTCAGGAAGGTGACCATCACCTCCCTGGAATCCAGCATGCCTTCATCCATGTTGATGTCGATGATTTGAGCACCGTTCTCAACCTGGTCCCGGGCAACACTCAGGGCTTCTTCATACTGCTCTTCTTTAATCAGGCGCAAGAAGCGCTTGGAGCCGGTAACGTTGGTGCGCTCACCAACGTTGATGAAAAGAGTGTTTTCGTCACCTGTGAAAGGTTCAAGGCCTGATAGGCGAAGTGCTTTTGGACGCTCAGGAATCTTGCGGGGAGGGTACTTGGCAACGGCTTTGGCTATGGCTTCGATATGGTCAGGCCGCGAACCGCAGCAGCCGCCAATAATATTAAGGAATCCGTCGCGGGCAAAGCCTTCAATAATCTCAGCCATTTCTTCCGGTGTCTGATCGTACTCACCAAACTCGTTAGGGAGGCCAGCATTCGGGTGCGCGCTAACGTAGGTTTCTGCCTTGGCTGAGAGTTCTTCAACGTAAGGGCGCAAGGCATCGGCGCCCAGAGCGCAGTTAAGCCCCACAGAGATCGGGCGAGAGTGGGCAATCGAGTTCCAGAAGGCTTCTGTTGTCTGGCCTGAAAGCGTGCGGCCGGAGGCATCGGTGATAGTGCCGGAAATCATGATAGGCAGTTCTATACTACTGTCTTCGAAGTACTGTTGAGTTGCGTAAATGGCAGCTTTAGCGTTGAGCGTGTCGAATATGGTTTCGATAAGGATAATATCGCAACCGCCCTCAACCAGGCCCTCTACCGATTCATAGTAGTTATCAACCAGGCTCTGAAAGTCAGTGTTTCGGTAGCCAGGGTTATTCACGTCGGGAGATAAAGACGCCGTGCGTGAGGTTGGCCCAACGGCGCCTGCCACAAATCTCGGCTTGGAAGGGTCTTTGGCGGTATACTCGTCCGCTACTTGCCGTGCCAGCTTTGCGGCCTCTACGTTCAGCTCCCTTGAGATTTCTTCAAGGCCGTAGTCCGATTGGGATACGCGAGTGGAGTTAAAGGTGTTGGTCTCAATAATATCTGCGCCTGCATCCAGGTATTCAGCGTGGATATTCCGCAACAGGGCAGGCTGAGTGATATTGAGCAGGTCGTTGTTGCCCTTTACTTCACGGTCGTAGTCGGCGAACCGATCGCCCCGGAACGCTTTCTCGTCCAGTTGCAGGTTCTGGATCATGGTTCCCATGCCGCCATCGAGAATCACAATGCGCTCTTTCAGGGCTTTGTGAAGTTGTTCCAGGCGAGTATTGCGATCGGTCATAGTCAGTATTCCGGATGTCGTCATTAACGGCGTGTTTGGTCCAATGGCGCAGGATCATAGCAAAAATGCTGGCGACAGTCGTAGTTCCGCGCCCAGTTATTCTTTACTTGCATCAAGTTCGTGTGGACGGCCTATGGTAAGGGAAAGTTACTACCCTGGGAAAGACCAACTAAATTGGTTGGTCTTTCATGTTGCCACGAACTCCCTTAAAATGAATCTAAACTTACCAACGGGTTGATAACATGGCATTGGTTACTGTGACAGATCCCGCACGGGATTATCTTGCACAACTTATCGAAAAGCAGGATGTGGAAGGCATGGGCGTACGGATTTTCGTAACCCAGCCGGGCACTAAAAATGCTGAAACCTGCTTGGCTTATTGCCCTCCCAACGAGATTGTACCTACAGATGAGCAGGTCGATCTTGAAAAGTTCACGCTGTACCTGGATCACAACTCTGTACCCTTCCTTGAAGAAGCGTATGTAGACTATTCCAAGGATCAGATGGGCGGCCAGCTAACGATCAAAGCCCCGAATGCCAAGGTTCCAAACGTTGATGAAAACGCGCCTTTGCCAGACAGGGTGAACTACGTTCTGGCTTCAGAAATCAACCCGAACCTGGCGGCCCATGGTGGTGACGTTTCGCTAGTGGAAATTGTCGACGGCTCCGTTGCAGTATTGCGTTTTGGTGGCGGTTGTCAGGGTTGCTCAGCGGTTAGCCTTACTCTGAAGCAGGGTGTAGAAACCACGCTCAAAGACAGAGTGCCAGAAATCACAGCCGTTCGTGATGTGACGGATCACTCGAAGACCGAGAACGCGTACTACCAATAATGCTCGCAGGCTTTAAGCCCGGTTGCCATTGCTGATGTAAGTTTACGTCAGATCCCGGAATATCTGCCAGATACATCGCAGGTATCCCGGGTGCATTGCTTTTCCTTTCAGCTGTACTCTTTCTCCCTCTGGTTCTCAGCTCCAAAGCTTTTCATGATTTCGCTGCCACAGTTGCTGTGTAACGATGGCTTCTCGGCCAATGTCACAGAATGTGGGCTATCGCATCATTCGTTCTACAATCAGAGGCGGCAACTGATGGCCCGCCCGACCACAAATGAAAAAAAGCTGCAGGTAAAATGCCTGTATTTGAAAACCGGGGTTCCGCTTGTTTGACGCTGCGTTTATTTCCGTGCCCATCATGGCCGCCTTGGTAGGCTGGTTTACCAATTGGCTTGCAATACAGATGTCCTTTTACCCGGTGCAGTTTGTCGGCCTTGGAGTTATTGGCTGGCAAGGCGTAATTCCGCGTAAAGCCGAGAAAATGGCCCATATCTGTATCGACCGAACACTTCGGCAGTTTGGTGATCTTAATGCCGTCTATCAAAAGCTGGAGCCTCAAAAGATTGTTGAACAGGTTCTTTCGCAGGTAACGCCACGACTCGACGAATACATTGATGAAATGATGTACGAGATTCAGCCGGTGCTCTGGGATAACTTGCCCATGTTTTTGCGCAGGCGCATATACCAATGGGCGCGGGAACAATTGCCGGCTCGCATTGAAGATCTTGTTGAGGATTTTGGTGATGATCTTGATGAGCTGGTTGATCTCAAAGCGCTGCTAAGCAGAGAGTTGAAGCAGCACCCCGATTTGATGAACCGCATATTCAAGCAGGCCGGCGCGGTTGAGCTCAGATCGGTCATCAACCGTGGGGCTCTCATCGGAGGCATTCTTGGCTGCGTACTTGCTCCGCTCTGGTCGAGCTATCCCGAACCTTGGTTGCTGCCGGTTGGCGGGTTTGTAATCGGCTTTGTAACGAACTGGCTTGCGATTAATCTTATTTTTTCGCCTCTGAAGCCTCGCCGCTTTCTGTTCTGGCATATACAAGGGCTGTTTCTGAGGCGCCAGCCTGAAATCAGTGACATCTGGGCAACCTTGGTTGCAGAAGAGCTGATTACTGTCGAGAAAGTGGCGGATGCCATGATAAACGGATGTCGGGGCGACCGCACTCGTGCAATTATACAGAAGCACTTGAGGCCCCTGATGGACAACTCCTTGCTAGTGAAGCTTACAGCTCAGGTAACGGTTGGGATGAGCGGCTATACCGAGTTGAAAAAGGCAATGAATCAGCAGGCACTTCATGCAACACAGGACGTATTCAGCGACCCCGCTTTTAACAAGGAGCGTGCGCCTGTTGTGGCCAGGGTATTGGCTGGGCAAATGAAAGCGCTGCAGCCAGCAGAGTTTCAGGACATACTCCGACCGGCATTTCGCGAGGAGGAGATACAGCTCATGTTTGTTGGTGGCATATTTGGCGCCATCGCGGGAACCATACAGTTTTTGGCGTTGATCAATTACCCGCTTTAGCTACTCAATATTGAATTAAAGGAGAGCTCCATGCCTGTCTGGGCAATGCTTGTCGCACAGTTTGCTGTTACTGCTGCCGCTGTTCTTTCAGTGCTTCTGGGGTTTTGGCTGCTTGTAATTCGGCCTTACCTTGATCGTAAGGTGGTGGAGATTGTTGCTATGACTGACGAAATTGAGCCCCGTGTTGCTCAGGGTGTAAAGGTTGGTGTGGCTGAAACCCTGAGGGAGCTACCCGAAAACGCCTGGGATGGCACCGTCAAGGAGTCTACTCGACAATTCCTCAAGTTTGGCTCCGGTATTTTCGAGAACGGGCTCAGCAGCTTGCTTGGCAGTGCAGCAGATCTGGAACGACGCAAACCCTAGAGGCAATTTGTCGGCCGGGGCAGACCTGCTATCCGGCAAGCTGTTTTGGCAGGGGTGCCAGGAAAGAGTTGCATGAGATAGATGCTGTTACCTTTATCCTCACCCAAAGCCTCCTTCACTGACTTTACGAACAGTCGGTTTGAGGGCGGTGACATTTCGTGTTCTTTGTAAAAACATCTCAGAAACTCTATGATTTCCAAGTGGTTTTCATTCAGCTCGATCTGGTCGTCTGCAGCAATTATAGCAGCAATCTCAGGCGTCCAGTCGTTCGGATTTTCGAGAAATCCTTCGTTGTTCCTCTCGGGCATGCTTCTTTGGGTCATGGGTTACCAGCTTATTACTTTTTGCGCCTGTGCGGTCAACTCAACCATGGCTGGGAAGTCCACAAGCGAAGCTTTTCGAGCAGTCTGAGCAAGACCGCGGGCTAACACGTCTGGAGACAGGGCATAAACGGGTATGCCAGCAGTCAGCTCCCCTGGGGTCGCAAGTGCCAGTACCGCGTTCTCAATAAGAAGAAGTGCGTCCCCGGGATTTAAGGACCGTAGGCATTCGCCTGAGCGCGGGTGCTCGGGGGCCTTGTTAAGAATATGGAGAGTGTGAATCTGGGCCATAACGGGTTCCGACCTGGTGTGAGTCAGCCTGCAAAGGCGGTGTGTGAGTGTTGGCGTATTACCTCAGCACTGCTTTCAGCTATGGCGACACCTGCCACCATACTGTCCGGTACAAGTCCGTACAGGGCGCAGGCTGTTGCATCTGCATATATCGCTTCAACACCAAAAACCGGCGCAGCGGAAAGATTCTTTTCTACCGATTTTTGCTCAATCCCCATAGTTTCCTGGGACTTTCGCAGCCAGTTAACGCCAGCCCCTGTAAACAGCAATGCAACTGGCTGGTCGAAAGCTGCAAGTGAGAAAGCCATGTCGAGGGCTTCGCGGCCCGCCCAGGCTCCGTAAGGAGGTTGATCAATAACAATCAGCGTGCTCATGCTCAGTCGCCTGCGTGGAAATAGAGTACCCGTGAAGATGCCATGGTGCCTTCTACCCACTCACCAAGCCCGGCAATGATGAACGGCTCCCGGAGGTTGCTGGCGGGCAGCTCATAACGCTTTTGTTCTGACTCATCTATCAGACCGCGCCTTAACGCCGACGCAATGCAGGCGACGCCAGGTATATCGTTATCACTCAGAAAATTGCCCCATTGGTCTGTCCAGTGGGTTTCGTCCGAAGGGGGTGCGGAGAGCGAGGAGGCAAGGTGAACGCCATCTCCATAAAGGAAGACTCTATCCACGGTATGCCCAGCCGCTACCGCAGCTTTTGCAAACAGCAGCGCTGTTTGCGGGGCTTGGGAAGAGTAGGGTGCTCCGGTGATGACCAAGGTGTAGTTTTGAGCAGTGGTGGCAGTCATGGGTGCAGTTCTCGCCTGAAGTTGGGCCAGTGTACCAATAGCAAAAACCCCGGCAAAGGCCGGGGTTTCCGTTAACTGCAAATTGCGTGGAGTGCTTCCCCGAGGTTAGTCGTTGGAGAAAGCTCCAATAAGGTGCAGCAGACTCACGAACAGGTTGTAGATGTTCAGGTACAGTCCTGTAGTGGCCATGATGTAGTTTGTTTCACCGCCGTTAACGATACGGCTGGTGTCATACAGGATGAAGCCTGACATCAGGAATACAATTGCTGCGCTCAGGGCCAGGCTGAATGCTGATATTTCAACCCCGAACATGGATGCAATCATCGCACCCAGTGCGGCAACCAGAACCACAACCAGACCGGCAACGAGCATGCCACGCATGAAGCTGAAGTCTTTTTTGGTAGTGAGAACATAGCCGGACAGGGCGAAAAACACCAAACCTGTGCCGCCGAGGGCTTGCATGATGATCTCACCGCCACTTGGGAACTGCAGGTAGTAGAACAGGATCGGCCCAAGGGACAGACCCAGCAGGCCGGTGAAGGCAAATACTACAGCAATGCCGGCTGAGCTGTTCGCAGTACGTGGGAGTACAAACCAGATCAGAGCGAGTGCGCCCAGGCTGCACACAAGGCTTGCGCCCTGGCTCAAGCCAATGGACATGGATACGCTTGCCATGACAGCACTGAATACCAGCGTCATTGCCAGCAGGGTGTAGGTGTTACGCAAAACCTTGGTAGCTGACGCACTCATTGGTGCGGTAGCGGACCCACGGGCAATCATGCCATTGCGGTTCTGCTGAGCGTTGAACTGTCTGTTTTGCATTCTGATCTCCGGTTAAATGCAACTTGGTTGGTTACGGGCGTCAGGCCCAAAGCCTGATAGGCGCCAATCACCTAGAATTACACACTATCATAATGTCGAATTCTCAACTTTCAATCATTTACGACACGAAAGTCGTCCCGAGATTCCATTAAACACAGTTAATGTTCAAATTTGCATGGAGTTTTGTGCAGGGCGTTGACAGCACAGACAATTCCGGTATCATGCACTCCGCTGTCGCTAGGCAGCAATGGAAAAACGGTGGGCTGGCAGAGTGGCCGAATGCAGCGGTCTTGAAAACCGCCGAGGGTTAGTAGCCCTCCCGGGGTTCGAATCCCTGGCCCACCGCCATTTTTTTCCAAGAAATCAAATGTTTAATCTCTCCAGAATACTTCTCGCATTACCCAATAGCTCGCTTTAACTTTTACAGATCAGTTGTGGTACGGCACACCGATGCATGCTCTTTCGTATTCCAGGCTTTAAACTGGACGAAGCGACCCCATCTTATCCTCTTGACGCTGAGCTTTGTATTTCAGGGGTGCACACGGGAGGTAGATATGTCAGGCAATAAAGTAGATACCATGAACGAGGCTGGCGCTGTAGATCGTCGCGATCGCAAGTTTTCTGTCTCTACTAACCGCGGCCAGGCCAGCCACAGAGTGCGCTATGTTGAGACGGGTGGTGCCAGTGTGGATATTGATGAGTGCACCTTCTGTGAAGCCATGCCTGATCTTTCGGGCACAGGACAGCGCCAAAAGGATGAAGAGGAAGAATAGGGCGTACAGTGCTTCATACCATTTTCAAAATCGGCTCAGAAGCGGTAAATGCTACTGAGCCTTTGGTTTAAAGTTCCCGGCCAGGGTAGATCGCGCTTTTTTGCTCATTTGCGTGTTGATTGCGGGCGATGAGCGTTTCAGGCTGGTTATCCGGTAGCTGCCAGCCTTTTAGGTTTTCTTCAATTAATTGCACCAGAGCATCAATGTGCCCGGGTGTCGCATTGAGGGCGGTGATGTAGCTGAAGCCTTCACCGCCTGCCTCCATAAAGTATTCGCGATTTTCGTCGTCGATTTCTTCGATAGTCTCCAGGCAGTCAGACGAAAAGCCGGGGCAAAACACGTCTATGGACTTTACTCCCTGGCTTGGCAGAGTCTTCAGCGTCTCGTCGGTATAGGGCTTGAGCCACTCCTCTCTACCGAAGCGGGACTGGAAAGTGGTTATATAGTCTTCTTTTGCCAGCCCAAGCCGTTCCGCAAGAAGCCTTGAGGTTTTGTGGCATTCGCAGTGGTAAGGGTCGCCCTTCGTAAGGTATTTGAGGGGCACTCCGTGATAGGAGAGGACCAGTTTCTGGTTGCGCCCTTTTTCTTCCCAGTGGTTTTCAATATGGCGCGCCATCGCCTCAATGTAGGGCGGGTAGTCCGGGTAGTGAGAGACAAAGCGAAGGTCTGGTATCCAACGGCGCTTTGAGAAATCTTTTGCAATGGCGTCGAATGTAGAGGCAGATGTCGAAGCGGAATACTGCGGATAAAGTGGCAGGACTATAAGTTTCCTGACACCTTGCTGTTGCATTTCATCAAGTACCCGTGGAATTGAAGGGTTGCCGTAGCGCATGGCAAAGCCTACAACCACATCGTTGCCGTATTTCTTTCTCAGGCTCTCCTGAATGCCTTCGGCTTGCTTCGCTGTATGAATCAGCAGTGGCGAGCCCTCAGGTTGCCACACGCTGGCGTACGCCGCAGCGCTGCGCTTGGGGCGGATGCGAAGGATAACGCCATGCAATATCAGCCACCAAAGGGGGCGAGGTAGCTCAACTACTCTGGGGTCAGACAAAAACTCACCCAGGTAGCGCCTTAAAGCTGAGGGGGTTGGGGCATCTGGAGTGCCCAGGTTGGTTACCAGTACACCAATCCGTTCCGGCTGGTTGTGCCGGAAGTTCTCTGAACCTTTGTATTGCATGGGGAGGTGAATCCTGAGCGTTGATCGAAAATACGAAAGACTATTTACTGGCTGCGAGCTTGCTGCGCCATGCGAGGGGCCAGACCACTGATGTCGTATCCGGCGCCTCGCGCTTTTGTGAAGATTTCCTCGGCGTTAACACTGCGAGCAGCATTCAAAGCCCAGAGCACAGTACAACGGGTTCCGCTTCTGCAGAAAGCCAATACGGGCTTTTCGGAATTCTGGATCATTGCCCCAAAATGATCCACATCGGCGTCAGTGATGTTCCCCGATGCCACTGGCATGTAAACCCAAGTCATGCCATTTTCCAATGCGGCGGCCTCGAGATCAGCCATAGCCGGCTGTCCAAATTCCTCCCTGTCTGGACGGTTGGCAACCAGTGTCTTGAAACCAAGCCTGGCGGCTTCTGCCACATCGCCGTACGTAATCTGTGGAGCGACAGAAATTGTGTCGTCAATCTTTCGGATATCCATGGGGGTTAGTCTCCGGATTCGGTAAAAAACGACGCCATCATCTCATAGGTGATGGCGTCTGTCAGAATGATAGGCGGTCAGTCGGCTCACTCTTGGGCCGTCGTGCTCCAACCTTGGGCGGGCTTGCCCGCTCGCATGCGCTCTATCAGTTCGAACAGGCCCATGCCAGCCACCATGGACGCTACAAATACAACGGATTTGATTTCACCCGCGCCCACACCTACAAGCCCGGGGCCCGGGCAGATACCGGCGATACCCCAACCAACCCCGAACAGCAAGCCGCCGATGACCAGGCGTTTATTTATATGTGACTGGCCCGGCACCCTCATGCTGAAACCAAGGAGCGACAGGGTTCTTTTTCGCGCAATCGCAAATGCAAAAAGCCCAACGATAACTGCGCCGCCCATAACGAATGCAAGAGAGGGGTCCCAAAGGCCCGCAATATCAAGGAAACCTAACACTTTTTCCGGATTTGCCATGCCAGAAACAATCAGTCCAATACCAAACAGCAAGCCTGCGAACAACGAGGCCAAAGCAGATTTCATGAATTACACTCCCAATACGTGTCGGATTATATAAACAGTCAAAAACCCGGCGAACATGAAGCTCACCGTTGCCGCTAATGATCTGGGCGACAGCCTTGAAAGCCCGCAAACCCCATGACCACTTGTACAACCCGAGCCATACCGTGTGCCCACGCCCACAAGGAGCCCTGCAATTATAAGCGCTGGGTATCCGGCCTCTATCTCAATGGGCGGCAGTTCCGTAGAAAGCACCCATATAGCTGGTGCACCGATAAGACCGGCGAGAAAGGCTATGCGCCAGCTGATGTCACCGGATGATGGAGACAGCAAACCTCCCAGAATTCCACTGATTCCGGCAACCCTGCCGTTTAAAAGAAGAAAACTGGCAGCAGCGAGGCCGACCAATACGCCACCAACCAGAGCCGACCAGGGAGTAAAACTACTCCAGGCTATGTCAATCATTCAGTAACTCCTATAACGCACGATTTCAGTTAAGGTATTCTAATTGCCTTCCAGTGCTAAGCAGATTCCAAAGATGGAATAGGAATAAGCTTATAACCGGACGCAATCATACCAAAAAAAAGCCCGGCGGGAATGCCAGGCAGAAGTGTGCGAGTAGTATCCATGAAAGACTTCCAGACAAACCGGCGTCAGCAGGGACTCCGGTATAAGCAAGTATTGTCTATATTATGAACACTTCAAGCTTGAGGCACTCTTGCATGGGAACATTTTTGCATATAAATCCCACTCTTATACTGCGGCCTGTTGCAAAGCGGCTCTCAGCCCGACTGAAATTGCCTGCCAGCTGTAATATAATAAGCGCTAAGCGAACTATCCCTTCCCTGAGGTTGTTACATGTCTGATGAGAACGACAAGAAGCCGGAAAATGATCCGCAACTTGCTGCAAAAATAAAGGATTCAGCACGGCAGATCTGGCTGGCTGGTCTTGGGGCCTATACGAAAGCTGAGGAAGACACCGGTCGCTTCTTTGATCGTCTCGTCCAGGAAGGCGAACAGTTGGAGAATAAGACCCGGGGAGCTGTCGAGAAACAAATTCGCTCTGTGGAAGATCGGGTTGAGGGTGTTCGCGAGCGGGCAACCGGCACCTGGGACAGGCTTGAACATCTTTTTGATGAGCGCGTTTCGGGCGCCTTGCGCAGGCTGGGCATTCATCGCAGGGAAGATATAGCTGCCCTGGAACACAGGATTGAAGCTCTGGAAGCGGAACTGTCGATGCTGCGGGACGGCCACCGCGCAGACGAAGAAGAATAAAGGGAGATTACACCAGGTAGTCCTGGCTGATCAGTTTCGCGTGCTCCTGAACATCGGGGACGAAGTAGGGCAGCATAAGGTGCATCATCTGATAGACGCCGCGACCGGGATCTACCGATTCCCGGTCGTCAAGATGGGATAGAGTGTCATATGCACTCCAGTAACAGGCGGTAAGGGTGAGCTGCTCGCACAGAGAGTCCAGATCATCATCCTCAATGCTCATCATGTTTTGGTTCCGTAAGCTTTGGCAGATGCTACGGAATGCCCCGGTCTTCTTTTTAAGAATCCGTTTGAACCGCAGTTGCAAGCGATCGTAACGGGACAATACATTCACCAGATCCTGGTACAGAAACCGGTACCTTGCCACTGCCTCAAATAAAATGTGCAAGAAAAAACTCTGTTGATCCAGGCTGATATCTACGTCTTCGGGAACAGAAAGCAAATCCAGCACTTCGGATTCATAGGCAGAAAACAGCTCTTCTACAATGTCGCCCTTACTTTTGAAGTGGTAATACAGGTTGCCGGGGCTGATATCCAGCTCATCCGAGATCAACAACGTAGTTACGTTAGGCTCACCCAGACTGTTGAATAACGACAGGCTGGTGTTGAGTATTCGATCCCGGGTTTTAATTTTTGTCATATCGGCCCCGGCCCGGTATCAGAGGTCAAATGTAGCCCATACCGGGCAGTGATCGGATGGCCGCTCCATGCCACGGAACTCGTAAGACACACCAGCTTCCTTTGCTTTCGTTAACAGGCCGTCGCTGGCCATGATCAGGTCAATACGCAGACCCCGTTTGGGCTCCCGTTCAAACCCTTTGCTGCGGTAATCAAACCAACTGAAGGTTTGTGCCTCATCAGGGTACAGGTGGCGAAACACATCGGTGTAACCTCGAGCCTCAACCTGGGCCAGCCATTCACGCTCTTCCGGAAGGAACGAGCATTTGCCGGTACGCAGCCACCGCTTTGCGTTGTCTGGGCCAATACCGATATCTTTATCGGTGGGAGAGATGTTCATGTCACCCATGATCACCACGTGGCCGTCCCGATCGTTAAGCTCGTCCAGATAGGCCATCAAATCTGCGTAAAACTTTTCTTTAGCTGGAAACTTGATGGGGTGGTCGCGGCTCTCGCCTTGGGGGAAATAACCGTTGAGAACAGTGAGCTTTTGCCCATTAATTGTGAACTGGCCGGTAATCATGCGGCGCTGGGCGTCTTCGTCATCTCCAGGGTAGCCTTTAGTAACCTGATCTGGCTCCATGCGTGACAATAAGGCAACACCGTAGTGGGTTTTCTGGCCGTGGAAATGCACGTGGTAGCCCAGTTCACGAATGGCCTCAACCGGGAATTCTTCATCTCTTACCTTGGTTTCCTGAAGGCCGATAAAATCGGGGTTATGGCTTTCAATCAGCGCTTCAAGCTGGTGCAGGCGGGTACGTATACTGTTGACGTTAAAAGACACAAACATCATGACTAAAAACTCTCCGGCGTTGGTTGCCGCAGGAGTTTACCACATTGAAACCGCTGAGCTGCGTCCCTGGAGACGGCAGTTTCAGGGAATGAGGTCACATTCCGGATAGTTGTTCACTTCATAATGGATGGTTGCAGTGTGGTTTTGGTCAGCGTTCTCGCGCACGTTGGTAAGGCCCGAGTAGGCTGTGAGAGCGCCTTTGTTGTTGTAGCCAAGAATAATAGGATCCACCAGGAATTTCAGAACAAGGCTTTCCGGGCGGATTTGCACCAGATGATCGGCCTCTACTGAAAGGTTTTGAGCAGGCTCCAGTATAAAGGCGTAATCCGTTCCACGGGTGGGTGCCAAGAACCGGAATTTTACGGATTCACCAGTGGTAAGCTTATGCCAGTTCTGGCGTACCAGGTTGTCAAAGCCGGCATCCACCACCAGATCGTTCGACCCCCCTAAATTGGACTGTTTGATTTCTCCCCCGGGCTGCTGCCACACAATCGCCGCAGAATCCGAAGCCGGGTAGGTAATTTCAAGCGACTCTTTAAAGTCTGGCTGTTGATAGTTCACCGCTGGGCGCAAAGGAGAAGAGCGGTAATCGAGGCGCTTTTCAGCGAAAGGGTGGCTATTACTTTCAGCTCGGCGGATATAGACAACCCTATGCTCCAGAGGCTGGAACACTCCGGCTTTACAAGAACCTTCAATGCGGTGCCGTTCCTCATATAGCGCTTCTCCAGTGCTGGATTCCGCCTGCCCGGTAAACTCAAACAGACCAGCAGATGCTGGTGCCGCCAAGGTGGCCAGAACAATCGCAGCAGCAACAGTTCTTCCTGTCCGAGTCATCTACACAAGCTCCGGGTAGAGTGACTTGCGGATGAACAGTAACAACGGAAACACTATAAACCAGCCCAGAGCCAAGGCTGCCAGGGAGAGCGGCAAGTCCGTAAGAGCTACATTTCCCAGTTTACTTGCCGACCAATAGGCGAGTGGACCTGCAATGGGCGCAAACACAAAGGCCAGCCAGACTTTGCGACTGATCCAGTTCAGGGAATGGCTGAGGGTGGTCATGAAGATTGCCCAGATAGCCACCAGCCACACAGGTGTAATCAGGTGTTCATCGCCTGTGTTGCCATCACTCAGAATGCCGGCATTGAGCCAAAGGCCGTCAAGCAGGGAGCCAACAAGGACCCCCAGCCCGATAAATTGCAATTCCGTAAAGCGATGTTGGCTCACCAACACAAAATGGATAACCAGAAACGCCACGACCACCAAGGGCCCTATCAGATCGGGATACACAACACAGGTAAACCAACCGATCTGAAAGAGTATGAAGTTCAATATATTACGAGCAGCTTCTGAAGTAATCATACACTCAGTATATTCTGCCGCTTGTTACCGGGTTTGGCGAAAACCAACTGTGATACCCCGATAGCCCGCTCGCTGAACCCTGCTTCGCAATAGGCGAAGTAGAAGTGCCAGAGCTTGCGAAAGGCCTGGTCGTAACCCATGGATTCGAGGGCGTCCCGGTTGGCCATAAAGCGGTCACACCAGTCCCGGAGCGTGCGAGCATAATGAAAGCCGGTATCTTCCGAATGGGTGAGTACCAGGTTTGACTGATTACGCACCGATTCCAGAATGGCACCGAAAGATGGGATAAAGCTCCCGGGGAAAATAAAACGCTGGATAAAGTCCACATTTTTCAGGGCGCGTTGGTAACGCTGTTCCGGCATGTTGATGGCCTGAATCAGGGCCAGGCCATCTGGTTTCAGTAAGGCGTTAATCTGGCTGAAATAGCTGTCCAGAAACTGCGGTCCAACGGCCTCGATCATTTCAATGGAAACCAGCTTGTCGAATTGGCCTTCCAGGTCGCGATAATCATCGAAGAGCATGGTGATTTTGTCGTCCAGGCCTTCGCTGCGTACCCGCGCTTGTGCCAGTTCCAGCTGCTCTTTGGAGATGGTTGTGGTGGTTACGTGACACCCGTAATGTTTGGCAGCATGAATGGCAAAGCCCCCCCAGCCGGTGCCTATCTCGATCACCCGGTCGCCGGGCTGCAAGTCCAGCTTCTTACAGATGGTGTCAAGCTTGTGAACGGCGGCTTCCTCCAGTGTCGATTCCTCACTGGGGTAAATCGCAGAGGAATACATCATGGTGGGGTCGAGAAAGGTTTCGAACAGATTGTTGCCCAGATCATAATGGGCACTGATGTTCTTTCTGGAGCCATCTTTTGTGTTGCGGTTCAGCCAGTGCAAGCCTTTCAGCGCAGGCTTGGTGACCCAGCTGAACTTGTCTTCAAATTTGTTCATCCGGTCTATGTTGCGGGTAAAAAACCGGAGCAGGGCAACAAGATCCGGTGACGACCAGTCTCCCGCTACGTAGGCTTCAGCTGCGCCAACGCTGCCGCCAGTCAGCAGGTCACGCCACGTGCTTTGGTGGTGTACGATCAGCTCTGCCGGTGGGTGTTCAGAGTTGCCATCGCCAAAAATCAGGTCGTCCATGCCGGATTCGCGAATAGTGAGTGTGCCTGCCTCCAGTTGCCGTAGCTGCTGGATAACCAGGTTGCGCGCAACGCGTGTAACCAGAGAAGAGTGGCCCTTCGAGCTGGTGATACTGGTAGTGGCCGAAGTGTTTATGTTCTCCATGAGCTTACCTTTCCTCGAGTCTTGTTTGAGTCGCCTGTGCTGGTCACATCGACACCCTGATCGGTGTTCCCCAGCCTGTGGGCGGGGTCACTGTCAGCGAGTTTGTCCGGGTGGGTGTAGAAGGGCGCACCCTTGAATTTCAGCTTCAGCGCGTGCCAGTAAATACCGGCAGCAACCTTGAATGCTTCCACCGGGAACTGGCGCAGACTTTTATGAAGGGTTTTACGTGTGAGAGGGGCTCTCTGGACTACCAGGGTGGCATCAAAATGTTTTTTGCCTTCTTCCAGCACGTTCATGTGAATTCTCAGCTCCGGCCCACGAAAGCTGAATGTCCATTCGTAGTGTTGCGCCATGGCGTTGAAGGGAGACACATGAAAGCGCTTGGTGAACCCGAACTGTTCTGTGCGCCAGCCTGCAGAATTGGGCTCGCTGCCCGTTGTTTCCAGGCAATACACATGGCGCTCATGCCAGGGGGTATTGGTAATCTGCGCCATGATCACAGCAGGAACATCGCCGTTGGCGCCACTTTTGCCAGTGCGATAGCAAAAGTAAAAACTCACCGGGTTGAAAATATACCCGGCGTAGCGGGGGTGAGTAATCAACTCCACCGTCCCGTCAGGAAACCAGCCTGTTGCCGCTTTTACCTGATCCCGCACCGCTTCTGACAGGTCACCGGCCTCGGGGCGGAAGTAGTCTTTGCGCCTCAGGGACATCCAGTTGAAGCGTTCCAGCGAGAAGAAGGGGCTTACATTGGCAACCTGATGCCACTCATCGGTATCCAGCGCCAGCATGCCAGTGTGGTATTCAAACTCGTGCCGAACCGGATACAAACGCCGGTGCCGGATTGAGCCATATAACCATTGGCTACCCATGTTCAGAGCTCCACTCCAAAATCACCCGTTACCCGCAGGGCGCTGCGCACGCCATCCTCATGGAAACCGTTGAACCAGTATGCGCCGCAATAATGGGTGCGGTTTTTATTGCCAATGTCTGCATACCGCTCCTGGGCTTGAACGGCTTCAAGGGTAAACACAGGGTGAGCATAGTTGAACCGCTTGATGACCTTATCCGGTGCGATGTCACGACTGCGGTTCAGGGTGACGCAGAAAACCTCCGGGGCCTGATGAAAATTCTGCAGAATGTTCATGTTGTAGGTGACCGAAACCGGCTCGCTGCTGTGCTTTGGAATGTAGTAATTCCACGCGGCCCAGGCTCTTTTGTTGCTTGGGAGCACGCTGCTGTCAGTGTGCAGAACCACATCATTCTTTTGATAAGGAATGGCACCCAGAATGTCACGTTCCTGGTCGCTGGGGTCGGTCAGCATCTTGAGTGCTTGGTCGCTATGGCAGGCAAATATGACCTGATCGAACTCGTGGGCCTGCCCTTGTGCCGTTACCGTAACGCCGCTCTCATTTCTGCTTACAGCTTGTACCGGTGTATTCAGGCGAATGCAGTCACCAAGTCGATCCATCATTGCTTTCACATATTGGGCAGAACCACCGGAAATAACCCGCCAGGTGGGACGGTCGTCAACCGATAGCATGCCATGGTTATTGAAGAACTGGAGGAAAAAGCGGATCGGGAACTGCTCCAACACAATTTCCGGCGCCGACCAGATAGCTGCACCCATGGGCACAATGTAGTAGTTCCGGAAGTATCGGGAGTAGCCGTTGCGGTTCAGGTAGGCGCCCAGAGTTTCAGTGCTTTCAATATTTCCAGCCGCCATGTCGGCGCGGGTTTCTTTATTAAACCGGAGAATCTCCCGAACCATATTCAGGAATCGCAGATTGAACAGGTTTTTACGTTGGGCAAATAGCGTATTCAGGCTGGTACCATTGTACTGCAGGCCCGTGGTAGTACTGTCTACGCTGAAGCTCATATCACTGACTTCGGAAGGTACTCCCAAGCGCTCCATCAGGCGCATGAAATTCGGGTAGGTCCAGTCATTGAACACAATAAAACCGGTATTAACCGGCCAGGTTCGCCCGTCTGCTTCCACATATTCAGTGTTGGTGTGGCCACCCGCGTAATCGTTGGCTTCAAAGATTTCTACATCGTGTTTTTCTGCCAGAAGCCAAGCAGCCGTGAGGCCAGATACACCGGCACCGATAACGGCAATTCGCTGACGTTCGTTGTTCATTGATTGGTTTCCTGTTCGCTGGAGCTTTTGCGGGCCATGGAAGCGGCCATGCGGTCAATCAGTGACTGGGGCAGGGCTCCCAGACATTTCAAAATCCATGTAAAGCGCTTGGGGAAAGCGATTTCGTTATGGCCCTTGGCAAGGCCGCTCACAATCCGTTCTGCGGCCTCTTCGGCAGTGACGAGAAAGGGCATAGGAAAATCGTTGCGGTCGGTCAGGGGCGTTTTTACAAACCCCGGAGATACCAGCACCACATCAATTCCTTCTGCGGCAAGATCCGCTCGCAGGCTCTGGGTGAAGTACGCCAAGGCAGCCTTGGATGCGCCATAGCCTTCTGCCCGGGTGAATGGAAACCACCAGGCAGAAGAACCCACAATAACCAGGGTGGCTGGCAAGTCTTTGGCGCGAGCACGGCGCAGTGCAGGCAAGGCAATGTCAATACAGCGCGCAGTGCCGATCACATTGGTTTCAACATTCCGGGTAATAACATCGCTGTTGTAATCGGCGACATCGAGGTATTCACAAGTACCGGCATTGAGTATGGCCATATTAAGATCGCCAAAGGATTCCAGATTTGGCGCTATGGCTTGCAAGTCCTCTTTGCTGGTTGTGTCTGCCACTACCGGAACAATCCTTTCTGCTGCAAGACCTTGAAGCTGCTCCAGGGGTTCAACACGGCGTCCGGTAACGATTAATCTGTGCCCACCGCGTATGAGGGCCCGGGTTACAGACTCGCCAATCCCGGAACTGGCGCCGGTGATCCAGATATTGGATACGGTTTTAAGGCGATCGCTCATCCTGCGTAACCCTTCACCCAGCGAACAACCCTGCCAATCACCGGGAGGTTTTCATACAGCAACTGGCCCGCATCGAAATAATCCCGGTGATAACAGATTTTGCCGCACTTCACGGCCACATGGCTGATGCCAGCAACCTGTATTTCACGCCCGCCACGAATGCGCTTGTGGCGTAAAAGCATTACCCAGGGAATAGTGGCAGAGCTGTCCTGAACCACGGCATCTTCAAAAACAAATTGGCAGGAGATTACGTTGGAATAGGCCCCGGCGAAGTAATGGGTTAACGCATCAAGGCCTTCGACAGCGCCAAGCGGGTCCTGAAACTGTATGTCCTCACTGTACACAGCAGGCAACTTGTGCAGGTTACCTTTGTCCAGTTGGTTGAACAAAACCCTGAACGCTTCCAGTGTCGCGGGCATGGCCGGGTTGGGACAGCCAACTTCGATTTTCATTTCTGCACCTTTCTGATTTGGTCACGCTGGCGGGTTTCTTCCCGAATATGTTTGGGTATCGGGTTCAAATCCCAAATGATGCCCAGTTTCGATAAAGCCCAAAGCCCATACCAGGTCACATCGATTTCGTACCAGCGGAATCCTTGGCGGACAGATTGAGGCCAGCGATGGTGGTTGTTGTGCCAGCCTTCACCGAGGGTAAGCAGCGCCAGCCAGAAGTTGTTGCGGCTGTCGTCCGATGTTTCAAAGCGGCGCTTACCCCACACATGGGAGAGGGAGTTGATGGAAACCGTTGCGTGGAACAGCGCCACTGTGGAAATGAAGAATCCCCAAACCAGCAGCTGCAGACCATTAGTGCCAAGCTCCGGTGCCCAGGCAGCTAGCGCTTCACCTAGCCCGTAAATCAAAAGTGCAGACGCAGCTGGCACCAGCGCATCAAAACGGTTGAGAAGTTTGAGCTCAGGGAATTTCAGCCAGTCGCGTATGCGCTTTTCATCGGTAATAAAGCCTGCATCACAGGTAAACCACCCCATATGGGCCCACCAGAAACCGCCGTGATGAGGGGAGTGCAGATCTTGTTCCCGGTCAGAATGCTGGTGGTGGTGCCGGTGATGCGCTGTCCACCAAAGGGGCCCCCGTTGAGCTGCACTGGCACCGAGCACCCCAAAAATGAATTGTGCTGCGCGACTGGTTTTAAAGGTCTTGTGTGCAAAGTACCGATGATAGAATCCCGTAATGGCGAACATTCTTAGCCAGAAAAACACCAAGGCAAAACCGGCTGCAAACCCGCTAACGCCGGTGTAGAAGGCCAGTAAACAGGCCAGGTGCAAAGCCAGAAATGGTATAACGCGCACAACGTTGAAGGCGCGGGAGTTAGCATCTATGTGATCCGATCCGGCGTCGGAATCGAACCATCTTTGAATATTGATGAAGAAATTTTGCACTCGGGTCATACCCTGATTGCCCTTTTGCTCTGAATGGAACCTGTACAGCGAGGTGTTCGGAAATCCCGGGCCCTGTCGCTTGCTCGTTTGTACGCTCTGACCACTGTAATTGGATGCACCATAAACCATGTTTAGTCAGACGATTTCTGAAAATGATATACGCCGTATCGCGATAGTTGGTTCAGGCCTTGCCGGTTTAACTGCCGCCATCAAACTGAAAAAGAAGGGCCACGACGTAACAGTGTTTGAAAAAAGCCGAGGCCCCGGCGGCAGGCTCGCAGCCAAACGGGTTGCCGGTGGTTCCGCAGATGTTGGTGCCCAATACTTCACTGCCCGCAATCCCGACTTTTTGCCATTTCTGACAGAGTATGCCGGGAAGAATAGCTTTGGCACGTGGAAGGGTCATCTGGCGTTTCAGAACAAGCAAGGCCAGTGGCAGGGGTTTCCTGAGGAACCCCGCTATGTTGGTACGCCGAGAATGACTGCTATTTCCCGTGCGCTGGCGGCCCATGTAAATGTGGTGGCAGAAACCCGGATCGAACAACTTGTTCGCAACAGGGATGGTTGGTTACTCTCGGATACCGGTGGAGAGCAGGTGGGCCAATTCGATCAGGTGATTATCACCGCGCCGCCGGCCCAGGCCAGAGATTTGCTGGCGCAAAGTGATTTGCCTGAATTGGCTGCACAGCTTGATGATGCAGTAAGCCGGGTTTTACCCTGCTGGGCTGTGGCCGTCAGGTTTGAGGAAAACCCATGGCCGCGCCACCTTGGCATGCGGTGTGATCATCCCGCTCTTTACTGGGTGGCCAATAACTCCAGTAAACCTGGGCGTGAAAGTGCAAATTCCGAGGACAAAGGCGTGTGGTGGGTGTTGCATGCAAACGCTGACTGGACGGAACAGAATGTCGATGCAACGCCGGAGCAGGTAACAGCAGATTTAACCGCAGCCTTCCGGGAACTGACCGGATCGGATGCAAAAGCGACCGACTCAGTCGCTCACCGCTGGCTGTATGCTCGTTCAGAAGGTGGCGCCAACCCGGGCCACCTTTGGTTTGAAGAGCAAGGTATCGGCCTTGCGGGCGATTGGCTCTGCGGCGGCAGGGTTGAAGGCGCTTTCGACAGCGCCTCTGGTTTGGTATCTGCCTGCTCGGCAAAGCCAGTTAGCCGGTGATCCCTTTTGCGGCATCTACGGTGGAATCCGGGCGGGTATAAAAGTGGGTGATGGTTCCGTCGCTGAACTTGCTGAAAAAAGCACTGACATCGGTAATCTTTTTCAGCGAGCGGGTACGGTTCACTGGGTCCCGCACCAATACCTTTATGCCGTTGAAGTTATCCTGAATGTTGGAAAAACGAGCCCGCATTGAGCAAGTCACCACGTGGGCAGGATTCAATTCCATAGCTTCGGCCAGCCAGGCGCTGTGGCTGGCAATGCCACTGGCTGACAGATCTTCCCGGGTATCCAGGTGGTTCAGCTTTACCCGGTTGACGATGCAGAAGGAAAAACTGTCGGGGCGCTGGCGGGCAACCTTCCGGAAAGCTTCCCAAAAGAAGTTGTCAGTGAGTTCTGCAAAGTACCGCATGTTGCTAAGGCAGGTATCAACCCACTCAAAGCTCTCTGCATCCTCCAGAACTTCGTTGATGGCCTCACGTAACAGCCAGTCAAATCCCAGCGCTGTTTTGTGGGCGTATACCTTGCGGTACATCTGGTAGCGGCTGTATACAAAGTCCTCCAGCGCCCCCAAACCTTTCTGGGTAATAGCCAGTCCAAGCCAGGGTTCTGATTCGTCCCATCCAATACGCAGGTTGCTGAGCAGGTGATCGAGGTTAAACCCACCGATGGTTACCGACGAGTGGAACCCGTCGCGGAGCATGTAATCCGCGCGATCGGCATCAATTTCTCCGGATACGATGGATGAGAGCAGGCCAAGCACCAGCTGCGGAATATTCTCGCTGATCAAGGACCCGGCTTCTGCATCTTCTCCTGCAATAAACCCCCAGAAGGTTCTGGCATGGCGGCAGAAGGTCTCGCTGGGCGTTACCTCGGTGGTTTCCATAATGCCGATAACATCTTCGGCATGGAGCCCGGCGCCTTCCATATCCACCGCTGCGAGCACATCGTGCGCTACCCGCACGGAATAGTGCTCGTGTTCCAGTTCCTCTGGCTCGGTGCTGTGGTAGGCAGAGTAATCGACGCCTTCCCACAAGTCGGCAAAGCGACCAGGCCGGCTCATCAGATCACGAATCCGCTGTGCCTTGGTGAACTGATGGGAAAAGCTTGAGTGCCCACTGTCATGAAGCAGGCAGCCCATTCGAATGGTCTTGGCCAGGTAATCAATGGCGTCGAGTTGGCTCAAGCTGAGGTCGGTCTGGTTGCTAAGCTGACGCTCGCGCAGGTAGGCGTCGATCATTGAGCGGAACATGCGCGTGCCAACGTGCATAACGCCAATGCTGTGCAGAAACCGGGAGTGTGTTGCGCCGGGAAATACCAGACTGAGAATGTCGTTTTGGCAGATGTTGCGCAGGCGCTGGAAAAGAGGGTGGTCAATCACCTGCACCTCATGACGGTATAACGGAATTGCACCGTGAACCGGATCCATTATCAGCTTTTCATAAGCGCCTAACAGGTCATTTACTGCACTTCTCATTCGCAGGAATCTCCGGGTTTCGTGAAACTGGCCTTGTTATATCACAGGGGCGTGCCAAAATAGGTTTTGAAAAGCCGATTTTCGTTTATCGCTAGTAGTTTAGGGCAGCAGCCATGACCTCGCGCACCGGGCGCCTACTCATTCGAATACTGATCATTGATGCAGACGAGAAGACTCGTGCCGAACTTGCGCGCTACCTTGAAACCAGGGGCTTTTACGTGTCGGGCTATCATGATCTGGCCACGGCAAGTGCAGTCATTGAAGATAACATGCCCGATGTTATCTTTGCAGACCTCATGCCGCCTCAAATCGAGAGCCTGGCAGATCAGCTGGACGAAGCTGAATCACCAACGCCCATCGTTGCATTCTCAGCCACTGAATCGAGTAAACAGGTCGTAGACGCGCTTCGTGCCGGCGCATCGGATTTTGTCCTCAAGCCGTTTGCTAAAGATAAAAAGTCCCTGAGCGATGTGATTCGCAAGTTGCTCGACCGTGTAAGGTTGAGTCGGCTTAATCAGTTGTATCGTCAGGAGCTGGAAGACGCCAACCGCGACCTGAGGGATGGCATTGCAGAATTGCGAGCCGATCAAAGGGCAGGACGCAAGGTTCAAATGCGCATGTTGCCGGAGAAAGAGCAGTTTACCGGTGGCCTGTACGTCGACCATCTAATTAAACCCTCTCTTTATCTTAGTGGCGACTTTCTCGACTACTTCCCCCTCAGTGAAGACAAGACACTGGTCTATATTGCCGATGTGTCCGGCCATGGTGCCAGCTCCGCATTCGTGACCGTGCTGCTGAAAAACCTGAGTAACCGTTTGCAGCGCAACCTTCGTCGTGGCTCTACTGACGACATTCTTTACCCTGACCGCTTTCTGCAGCGAATTAACTCTGAACTGCTCGATACCGGCCTGGGAAAACACGTTACGATGTTTGTTGGTATCATATCCCTTAGCGAGCGTAAGTTAAGATATTCAGTGGGAGCCCATTTCCCGATGCCGGTGCTCTCATTTGAAGGCGGGGAAACGGCATTTCTGGAAGGTAGCGGCCTTCCAATAGGGCTCTTCGAAAACCCTGAGTGGGAAGTGTATGACGTTGCTCTGGACAAACCTTTCCACCTGATTCTGTTTTCAGATGGGATTCTTGAAGTCATCCAGCAAAAGAGTCTGGATGAAAAGGAGCAGAGACTACTTGAACTCGTATCTGGAGGTCGTCACACTGTCGCATCTCTAAACGAGGCTCTCAAGCTCGATGAGATCACGGAGTTGCCGGACGATATCGGTATAGTGACGGTTACTGATACGGTTAAAGTGTCAGACAACACATCGTTGAAATAGTGGCAGTGTGAGAGACATGGCTGGTTACAAGATCCTGCAGGCTGAAAAACAGGGCATTTATGTCCTTAAGTTTATTGGAGAAATCCGGCTGAACCTTTGTTGCACGCTGGATAACCTGGTTGATTCCATTACTCTGGATCCGCACTTCAAAACCGTGGTGATTGATCTCACGGAAACTGAAATTATTGACAGCACCACCCTCGGCCTCCTCGCCAAAATTGCGATGGCCGCCCAAAAGCAAAGCCAATTCTTACCTACGCTTATTACAACCAACCCGGATATTACCCGTATTATCACCTCCATGGGCTTTGATAAGATCTTTATTATCGTCCGTGAGCCTGCCTCCCGCATCGAAGAACTCGAAGAAATACCTGTATTGAGAGCGAGCGAGCAGGACGTGCGTGACAGGGTATTGGCCGCTCATAAAGTTCTTATGGGGCTGAACAGCCAAAATCGGGAAGAGTTCAAGAATCTTGTTCGCGCTCTGGAGTGCGAAGAACCCAGCTGAGCCGCTGTGTTTGCCTCATCAGGGCCCCAACGGATTCGAACCTGATTCAAAACAGACGGACTAACTATGCCTGAACAAAACGAGCCTCTAAAACATGGGGCTGAAGAGCCGGTGCACGATGTAGCGGTTCTCGGAGGAGGCAGCTTTGGCTCTGCCCTGGCAAAAGTACTCGGTGAAAATGGTCACCGGGTGCACTTCTGGATGCGTGATGAGGCCCAGGCTGAAGAAATCCGCACAACCGGCATCAACAGCCGTTACATGCCAGATGTTGTAATTGAAGGCGATATACTGCCAACCACGGACCTGGGCAGCGCTGTAAACAAGGCGGAAATCGTATTTGTCGCCATCCCCAGCAAGGCATTCCGTGCCGTAATCAAAGAAAACAGCGGCAACTTTCCCCAAGGGCAGATTGTTGTAAGCCTGACCAAGGGCATAGAAGCCAATGGCTTCAAGCTCATGAGCGAAATTCTCCAGGAAGAGATCCCTCAGTGTCGCATTGGGGTTCTAAGCGGCCCGAACCTGGCGAACGAAATTGCAAACCGGGAGCTTACCGCCACGGTGATTGCAGCCAAAGATCCCCAGGTAAGAAGCAGGGTTCAGGATCTTCTGGGGTGTGAGTACTTCCGTGTGTATGCCAACGTGGATATCTATGGCGTGGAACTAGCGGGCGCGCTCAAGAATATCTACGCCATTGTTTCTGGTTTGGCCTCCGCCTTGAATATGGGCGAAAACGCCAAGGCCATGCTGATTACCCGCGGGCTTGCGGAAATGAGCCGCTTTGCTGTCAGCCTTGGAGCAAACCCGATGACCTTTATGGGGCTTGCGGGCGTAGGTGATCTGATTGCTACCTGCACTTCTTCAAAAAGCAGAAATTTCCGGGTTGGCCATGCTGTAGGCCAGGGTAAGAAGCTGGATGATGCAGTGGCTGAGCTAGGTCAGGTAGCGGAAGGCATTTACACCCTGGAGCTGGTGAAAGAAAAGGCTGAAGAGCTAGGGATCTACATGCCCTTGGTTCGCGGGCTTTTTGAGATTTTGTACGGAGACGCTCCCATCAGTGCCGTGATCAACAAACTGATGATGTCTGTGCAGAACTCCGACGTGGAGTTCATACTGCCGAGAACAGTCGCAGAATAAAAAGTAAAGGGTAATGCGGGAGCCACTATTGGAGGTTAACTGTGCATCTGCTCATTATGCGTCATGGCGAGGCTGGCTGGCATTCGCTTGATCAGGAACGAACGCTCACCGAAATGGGCCGCAAGCAGGTTGCGCAGTGCGCCAGGCAGATCGCCGCATCGCCTTGGCGCCCTGAAGTTATCTGGAGCAGCCCCTACATACGTGCACGGCAAACAGCGGCCATTGTGTCAGAAATCCTGAACTGCCCCGTGGAAGAGAAAGACTTCATTACGCCGGATGACGACCCCGGCGTTTGCCTGAACGCCCTGCTTGAAAGCAAACACTCGCCATTAATGCTGGTATCGCATATGCCTCTGGTAGGGGCCTTATCCACATTGTTGGTTGATGGGCACCGACGGGGCATTCCCTTTATGACGTCGCAAGCAGTGGTTCTTGATATGCCCGTTGTAGGCCCTGGCTGCGCAGACTTGAAAACCCAGTTTTTGCCCTGATTGAATTATGATCAGGGTCACTTCTATTGTTTGAGTACAGACTATGTACAGCTTTCCTATTGATTATGTTGAGCCCGTTTTCCGGCCACCCAGCGAAGCAAAATCGCTGATACTGCCGGTAACCAATGGGTGTTCGTGGAATAAGTGCACCTTCTGTGAAATGTACACCCAGCCACAGAAAAAATTTCGCGCCCGCAAGCCGGAGGATGTCCGCAAGGATATTGAAAATGCTGCCAAAAGCCTTGGCGGCGTAAAGCGAGTATTTCTGGCAGATGGCGACGCCATGGTGCTGCCGACCCGGCGGCTATTGGAGATTCTGGGGGAGCTGAATGCAGCGTTCCCGGAATTGCAGAGGGTGTCCAGCTACTGCCTACCCAGAAACCTTGCCAAGAAAACCGTAGAAGAGCTCAAACAATTACGGGAAGCGGGGCTGAAAATCCTTTATGTAGGTATGGAATCCGGGGACGACGAAGTCTTGCGTCGCATTAATAAAGGGGAAACCTGGGAATCAACACGCTCTGCCTTGGTGAAAATTCGTGAAGCGGGGCTAACCAGCTCTGTAATGGTGTTGAATGGTTTAGGCGGCGAAACTCTTTCCCGCCAACATGCCATCAACACGGCAACCCTGTGCAACGAAACCCAGCCCGATTACCTGTCTACTCTGGTGGTCAGTTTTCCCCAGGGCGAAGCACGTTTCCGTGAAGGGTTTGGTGCGGATTTTGTACCGCTTTCCCAGCAAGGCCTGTTTGAGGAGATTAAAACCTTTCTTGAACACCTTGAACTCGATAGAACCATATTCAGAAGCGACCATGCCTCAAATTACCTGATCCTCAAAGGGACCCTGGGACGCGACAAGCAGGCCTTGCTGGATCAGGTTAACCTGGCCATCACCAGCCCGGGTGCAGTGCCGCTCAGGGCCGAGTGGCAGCGTGGGTTGTAATTACCGGTTAACGGAGCAGAGATATGAGCCAAAGCCCGGACAATATTGTTGAACAAGTGCAGAAAGCTGGAAAAAACCTCAGCCATCCACCGCTGGATAAATGGCACCCGGAGCTTTCTGGAGACATGGATCTGCGCGTGAGCCGTGATGGCGAATGGATTCATAAGGGTGAACCAATCAGCCGGGAAGCCATCGTCAAGCTGTTTTCAACCATACTCCGCCGTGAAGAAGACGGGCACTACTACCTGGTAACGCCTGTAGAGAAGTGGCGGATTCAGGTTGAGGATACGCCTTTGCTTGCTCACTCTCTCACCGTTGAGGGAAGCGGCGAGCAACAGATCATGAAGTTAACCACCAACGTGGGCGAAACTATTGAAGTTGGCGAAGAGCATCCCCTGGAAGTCGGGAGCTATGAGGAATCCGATCAACCCCGGCCCATAGTGCGGGTTCGCCATGGTGTCGATGCTCGCCTTGTAACAGCGGCTTACTATGATCTGGCGGAGCACGTTGTGGAGCAAACCGTCGATGGAAAACTGGTGCTGGGCGTATTCAGCCACGGAAATTTCTACAAAATCGGGCAGGGCGGTTGAAAAGCCGAGCCATGCCCCCAGAAATGACGGTGGAAAACGCACTCTGTCACTTGTTAAACTGTGTTTTCACTCTTGTTACGAGCCTGGCTCTCAAACGAGGCCCGGTGGTCGTTAGTCCCTCTGTTCAGTCTGGCTGTTCATGATTACTTTCGATTACCCTTAATCAATCAAACAGTCATTGCGACACTCAAGGAGATCACATGGCCCAACCTCGCGTTGTTACCATCCACTACACGCTCACCAACAACCAGGGAGAAGAGCTGGACTCCTCCCGTGGCGAAGGTCGCGAGCCTCTGTCTTATCTGGAAGGTGCACAAAACATTATCGGCGGGCTGGAAAGTGCTCTGACCGAAAAGAGCGCAGGCGACCAGGTTAAAGTTTCTGTTGAGCCTGCTGAAGGCTACGGCGAAATCAACGAAGAGCTGGTTCAGCCAGTTCCACGTACCGCGTTTGAAGGTGTAGACACCATCGAACCAGGTATGCAGTTCCAGGCGCAGACCCCGGGTGGCCCCCAGGTTGTACGTGTTGTGGAAGTGAGCGAAGAGACCGTCACCATCGACGCGAACCACCCGCTTGCCGGCGAGACTCTGCACTTTGATGTTGAAGTCATCGAAGCGCGTGACGCCACGGAAGAAGAGCAGGAACACGGCCACGCTCACTAAGAGTGTTGGAACGGTTTCTGAAGAAGGGCTCCTGAGGGGGCCCTTTTTTTGTGGTGCTGTAATGCAGTGATAAAAAAACGGAGATGCGGTTTCAGTCGCAACTCCGTTCTTTTTAAGTACCGGGTAAATCGATGCTTCAAGCTACCAAACCAACGTCGGGTAGCCCCGGTGCATTACTGCACCGGAGCCCCCTAAGAACCGTACGTGCGAGTTTCCCCGCATACGGCTCAAGCCTCTACGAAGTCCCCGAAGGAACCGGCTTCGTTACTGAAAGACATTGATGATGAACCTGCATTTAGCTGCCGAATCAGGTTTACCTGTTTAGCACTTTTATTGGCATTGATTAAACCTCGGCACTTCTCAAGAAATGCTTTGGTGTTCTTCCGAGATGGTTTTATGAGCAGCTTGCCCGAGTACTTGCGTACCTCCCACCCCAGAAAATCAAAGCCTCGGCTGATGTTTGTCACCTGCGTTTTCTCGACCGATAAGCTCAAACCGCGAACGGCCAGAAACCTTTCAATCAACGGTTTGACTTCGTTTTCCAGCAACTCCGGAGAGGTGCCAGTAATTACAAAATCATCCGCATAACGCACCAGACCAACTTTGTATTTACGCAGTTTCTTGCTGCCTTTCGCACCGAAGTGCTCAGCCAACAAGGCTTCAATGCCATCGAGCGTCATATTGGCGAGCGTAGGGGAGATAATTCCACCTTGCGGTGTACCTTCCTCCGTTTTCCACACTCTACCCATATCAACGACCCCGGCCTTCAGCCATTTGCGCAACACCGTTTTGTCCATCGGGACATTATCAACCAGCCATTGGTGGTCAATATGGTCAAAGCAGCCTTTAATGTCGGCTTCCAGAATCCACTGCGGGGAGCCTTTTTTACGCAGCAACATATAACACTGCATAATGGCATCGGCAGTAGAGCGGTCGGGTCGAAATCCATAGGAATCCCGATCTGCCCGCACTTCTGATACCGGCTGTAATGCAAACAAATACAATGCCTGCATGGCCCTGTCTTTCATGGTTGGGATGCCTAACAGGCGCTCCTTCCCATTGGCCTTGGGGATGCGGACTCGCCGCAAGGGCAGAGCCCGATAACCCCGGCGCTTCAGTTGACCAATCGCCGCCCATTTGGCTTTGGGCGTAGACCACAAGACCCCATCTACTCCTGGAGTTCTGCGACCTTGGTTCTCAGTCACCCGTCTTACAGCCAATGCTCGACCGCAAAACGAGCGGGTCAAAAATCGTTGCAAGGCTTTCACCCTGCGCCAATTCTCTTCCTTCGTTGCCTTGGCGATACGAATCTGTATCCCTCGGACAGTCTGGTTCACATGCGCCCAGTCGATCTGGTGCCAGTGTTCCGGTCTGCCGGAGAGTGCAGATTCCGCAATGTGCGAAACGCTAGTCATGCTAATCTCCTTCTCATAATTGGAAGGAGTTCAGAACTCGGCTCGGTGAGGAGCCGAACAACAGTTCGAACTCCTGACCGATTTGTACCCTAAGATGTGAATCGGAATTGGCGGCCTATGCGGGTCGCCTTTTCTTTTTCACCACCCAGTAGAGGGTTATCCAGATCTCTCGCCATGAGAGACCAGATGGAAGTAGGCACAGCTTTCGCTGCCCGCCATGTTTCAGGCGAGTATCCCGACCGTTACAGTCAGGCGTTCGCTTTTTCCATCCTCCTTTACCCGCAACGCCAACAGTTCGCCTTGCGGCTCACCTGCCCAAAGGGCAGCATTACGGGCTTACCGAGTTCCACGCTGATGACATGAAAGGGTTAGGTGCTGTCTATTCGCCGGTGGTACTTGAGATGACGTATCCCGAATGTAAAACGGAATAACCGACCACATACCTTTTGGTGGAAGCCTGTCAGTAGCTTTGGCTTCGTCCCTATAACGACGTTTATCAACAGTTCACTTGCGTTCACCTTGCCTTCCAGCCTAGCCCCTTAACCGCCTTTGCTACTGGCAGCATCTGACGCCTATCTCGCGATAGGGCGCCACCGTTTGCACGGGGTTACATTGTCACGGAGCTTCGCACACATCCGTTGCCAGATATGCACTACCGCTAGGCTACGGTTGGTCATACAACCGGTCGTATGCTGAGGTGATTACCT
>Ga0209075_1000277_pt1 | contig 48644 bp, 40 predicted proteins | sample Stecom2011_FD_187523 | JGI IMG/M metagenome (GOLD analysis project Ga0209075, IMG submission 187523) | Agricultural soil microbial communities from Utah to study Nitrogen management - Steer compost 2011 (SPAdes) (version 2) | ecosystem: Environmental > Terrestrial > Soil > Agricultural land...
AGCGTTATACTGACAACCGTCACAGATGTGGTCGGGTTTATGTCTTTTCTCGGCCTTGCGACCATTTTTTACGCCTGAATCGGCAAATTTGGATGAAATCATGATCGACGACCACCAAGACGACGAGGCACCGCAATACTCGGGGCCAAGCAAGTCTCAGCTTAAACGGGATATGCATGCACTCCAAGGTATTGGCAAGCGCATGCTGGAGCTGAGTAACGAACAGCTTGATACCTTGACCATCAGTGACACGCTTCGAAGCGCTATTGAAGAGTCCCGAAGGATCAAGCAAAACGAGGCCAAGCGCCGCCACCTGCAGTATATTGGTAAAATTATCCGGCAAGAAGATGATCCCGAGGCGGTGGAGCGAGCTATTGATGCTTTCGATTCGGGGAGCGAGGAACACACGCGCCGCCACCACTTGGCTGAGCGCTGGCGCGACCGCATGATTGCTGAGGGCGACTCGGTCGCTGGGGAATTCTTCAATTACTGCCCAGGTGCAGACATACAGCACCTACGCAATCTTGTTCGCAATGCGCGCAAGGATATGGAAAAACAGAAAAATACCGGGCAAGCCCGCAAGCTATTCCGCTACTTGCGAGAGTGCGTTGACGAAGCGGAGGCCTGATTCTGCCAGCGTCGTACGGTTAGTCACCCGTATCGAATACGCTGCGTAGATCCACCAAAGGGTCGTCCCAGGTTCCCGTCACGTTATAGGTGGCGCTTGTAAGCCTGCTTAGGGGATCACCCAGCACCTTGTCCAACACAAACAGCGCGCCTCCAATGGGTGCGCTGGCTCCCATCAGCAAGGCGGCCAAGGGCAGGTTTTGGGTTAGCGGCAATACCACAACCAGCCGCATATCAAATACCTCGTGGGCGAGACTGGTGCTACCGCTGAGCTTGAAAGCACCTGAAGGCCCCACCACCTGCAGCTCTGGGTTCATCGTCAGCAGGCCATCTTCAAGGCGGGCATGACCCGAGATGGCATCGAAAGCGACACCCCGTTCATACAAATCAGAGAAATCCAACTTGAGCCTGCGCCAAAGCGTATCGGCATTAAGCAGGTTGAATATCCTAAACACTTGCGCGCTATTGTTGCTCTCCAAAATAACGCCGTCATCTAAGCGAAAGCTGACATTTCCGCTCAGACTCGCAAGCTCAAACTCATCCGGGCGCCCGGGCCAAGCCAAATCCAATTCAATATTGGTCTGTTTGTTGGAGAGGGGCACTTCGGCATCAAACAGCTCGCCAAGATCTGCCAGCGCGCCACCCGTAATCGAACCGGCAAACTGACTGGTCTCTCGATTATCTACCACACTCCACGACATATCGCCCAGTAGCCTAATCGATTTGAGGCGACCTTCGATGCCGGTTATGTTGAGCCTCTGGTGCTCGGGCCGTATGTGGAAAGACCAGCGCCCAAGGCTTTCATCGTTAAGGCGCAGATCGGAGATCGCGATATCCACATCTGGCCAGCTTCCGATATCCATAGAGCGAAAGGCTTCCAGTTGCTGCTCTATAGTTAACAGTTCAGGGGCTTCCTTTGCTGCTGTCTCGTCCCGCACCAAACGCACTACAGCAAAATCAGCGGTAATCAGGCTTCGATCGTCAGGAATAACAACCCGGCCAATCGCCCGCTCTGAAATGGTACTTAAAACCCAACGGTCGCCCAAATCAAGAGCCTCTAACTCTATGTTTGTAAGGGTTTGCCCCCCTAGGTGAAGCTCTTCTAAAGTCAGCTCAACCCCAGAATCTTTCCACAACAAATCAAAGGCCCCACGGTTCTCCCATGTTCCCGAAATGCCCAGCCCCCTTTCCGCCTCAGTATCTATCTCGGCGACCAGAGGTGCGGCCTGGCTTGCCTCTTTGGAAAAAGGTTCTGGCCAATCGATAGTGAGGCCTTCCAGATTGGAACGAACTGTCAAACGCGGGGGCCCTTCCTCCGAAATATCCAGTTGTGCAGAGTATTCAAACGTGCCTTTGAGCCCGTACTGGCCGCTAGTGGAATCATCGTCAATAGACTTCTGGTCGGCCATACCTGCCATGCGGAGTACGCTAGGAACAGACAGAGTGCCGGTTTGCTCGATCCGTAGCGCACGTGCCGCTCCGGGCTGACTGAGCGCAACAGTCACCGGCTCACCAAGAAAGTTTGCTCGCAAGGGTGCTCCCGAAAAGCCTTTTACAGAATGATAAGTCAGACCACCGGAGATTCTGTCCCAACGCAGATCCGCATCGGGATAGGTTATCGAGCCGTTTCTTGTGCGTATATTCGCCTCGACCACCGGAATTGCCTTCTCTTGCAGCGGCAGATCAATGGCTAGATCGAGCTTGTAGCTACCGCCATACTTCAAATTAGCGGCCTCGGTGCCAGCCATATCGCCAAACGGGGTGTTGGCCATCCAGTACACGATGGCATTAGCCGGCACCGGCGCTGAAACATTCACGCGCACCAGCGCACTCTCTTTTTCAGGGATAACCGCTACGGTACTTGGCTCCAATGCCAAGCCACCGGTTGTTCCGGTTGCCAGAGACACCAACGTGTCGCCGTTCTGTACATCAACGCGTCCTTTTGCGTCCGTTACCTCCGGCCATTGGTCGTCGTAGCGAACGGTGGCGTTTTCAAACTCGTACCACATGGAGGATACAAAGGAACCCGAGGGGGAGTCTTCGCCAATTTGGCCGTGCCCATAGTAAACACCTGATGTTACATCAGCTTTCGTAATGGCTGTGGTCAGCCACTCATAGAGCCCTGCATCCACCACTTTTTGTGGAACGAAGGCCGATAGCATGGAAGCCTCACCGTTCTCGACGCCCACACGAAGGCCGAGGTTGTCTTCGCCTTGTTCATCTAGCCTGAGATCGAAAGCACCGCGCAAACGGGTACGTTCGCCATAGCTCAGGCGTATGTCATCTGCATAAACCCGGGTTACCGGGCCATCCAAGCGCCAGGCGACCGTGGCAGACAACTCGGGAAAAGCCCATTCGCCGCTGAACAGTTCCGGGAACCCTAGGGTTACCGGCTGCACTCCTGAACGCGCACGCACATATCCGGCACCCTGATCCACATATATAAAGCCGTTCACCCCACTCGCTGCCGGGGCACCATCGTATGCCGCGACCCCTGCATCCCGTAATCGGCCTGAGAACTCAAACGTATTGTCTCCACTCCCCGGCACCCGAACCTTCATACCATCCAGAAAACCCACTGGGCGATAGTCGTTAAGCGCGTCAATAGCCCATGGGGGCAGGATCGGGAGTCTGGCAGTTAGGCGTCTTAGGGGGCGCAGAGGCAAAGCGTCGGCGGTGATGGTTATGCCGTCGGGCTCCGGGAGCAGCTTCAGGCTGAACGGCGGTACCTCGTCCCCATCCCAGGTCCAGGCTAGCTGTTTAAGGTGCCACTCACCGATGGTCTCTGGTCGGTCATTATCCTCGTCCGGGTTTTCCATCACAGCACTATGGCGGCGCCAGCCAAATTGTGCGCTGATATCTTCTAGGGGAGCCAAGGATTCGCCGTCAACGCCCAGCTGCAAGTAGGGCGTTCTTACGGTGCCACTGACTTGTTGCAAGATACCTTTGCGAAAAGTCAGCCAGGCTTCACCTCCCAGATCAAACCCTTCAACACGGATATCTCGCCATTGGTATTCGTCAATCAAGCCATCAAACAGGCGGCCAGAATCCACATCAAGGTAGAGCTGGCCACTGAAATCGCCGCGGAAGAAGTGTTTTCCAACCAGAGTAAAGCTGGCAAGTTGTTGGGTTGTGGAAGATTGCATGGCACGCCCCGATGCACGGAACAAGCCTTGTTGATATCGCAGATCGAGCTGCGGTATATCAAGGTGGCGAAGCTGACCTTGATTATCTCGAATGCCTAGGTTCACCCGAGTCACTTTTATATAGGGATCTGACAGCCATTTCCCGGCAACTTCGAGCCAATGGCGGAATCGATTGTTGAGGGGTTCCGGGAAATCAGCACCCCGAACCCCCACTTCACCGCTATCCATCTGGTTCAGCGTCAATTCAAGCCCGTCGGCCTCAAAGTCCTCGAACACGATTCGAAAACGCAATAACGATGCCAGAGCATCAAAGCGGATGGTTAAATGCTGCAAGCTCACCACCCGCACTCCGGAATCCGGGTTGGTCACGTCTATGTTTTGTGCGGTAAACGAGGGATCGAGCCAGAACCAGCGCGAAGAGAGGCTTCCAATGCTGACTTCGTGGCCTAGGCGTGTTGAGAGTTCTCTGGAAAGGTCATCCCGGAAAGCGTCCACATTTTGCGTAAGCTGGCGACCAATGCCCGCGTAGAGCGCGAGTAGCACAAGCACAACCAGCAACAGCCACCAAACGGCATTGGTTAAAACGGCCATCAATCGCACAGGTTGGCTTTCCGGGCAGTTCTCCGGCAAAGGCGGTGGGCGTTCGGAGGAAGGCGTTCGGGGTGTCACTTCTAATCACCCCCTACGCCGATATGTCGCCTCGGAGTCAGAGCAAAACCACATCGTACTGCTCCTGGCTATAAAACGGCTCCACCTGAAAGCGGACAGTTTTGGCAATGAAGGTTTCGAGATCTGCCACGTTGTCAGACTCTTCATCAACGAGGCGGTCCACCACGCTCTGCGATGCCATCACCAGATAGCTCTCGGCATCATAGGCCCGATTTACCCGAAGAATTTCACGGAAAATCTCGAAACACACAGTTTCGCTGGTTTTCAGGAAGCCTCTGCCATCACAGATCGGGCAGGGTTCGCACAAAACCTGACCGAGGCTTTCAGTGGTTCGCTTTCGCGTCATTTCCACTAATCCCAGCTCAGACACGCCGGTTATCTTGGTTTTGGCGTGGTCCCGCTCAAGCATCTTTTCCAGCATCCGGTGCACCTGGCGCTGGTGTTCAACATCTTCCATATCAATAAAGTCGATGATGATGATGCCACCGAGATTACGCAGGCGCAGCTGACGACTGATTGCCCGGGCAGCCTCAAGGTTAGTTTTGAAAATCGTTTCTTCGAGATTTCGATGCCCCACAAAAGCACCGGTGTTGATGTCGATGGTGGTCATGGCCTCGGTTTGATCAATGATCACGTAGCCACCGGATTTAAGCTGCACTTTGCGGCTCAGAGCCTTTTGAATTTCATCTTCCACCGAATAAAGATCAAAAATGGGCCGTTCACCCGGGTAGTATTCCACCTTGCCGGCAAATTCCGTGACAAATTCATCAACAAATTCCATAACCCGCTGGTGACTCTCGCGGCTATCTATGCGTACTTTCTCCGTCTGCGGCCGAATAAGATCCCGAATAGTGCGAATGAACAGGGGCAGGTCTTTGTAGACGGCTGCAGGCGCCTGCACCTTGGCAATGCGGTCATGGATGGACTGGCTCAGGTGGTGCAGGTAGTTCATATCGGCAAGCAGTTCTTCAGCCGTTGCCGCCTCAGCCGCCGTTCGGATGATGTATCCACCCTGTATATCCGGGTGCGCCGCGGCGCCTTCCTCAACAAGAGCCTTCAATCGGCTGCGCTCGGCTTCATCCTCAATTCTTTGTGAAATGCCCACATGGCTAACATCTGGCATAAACACCAGATACCGGGAGGGGATTGAAAGCTGCGTGGTCAGGCGTGCGCCTTTTGTGCCGATAGGGTCTTTGGTGACCTGCACGACCAGTGATTGCCCTTCCCTCAGCAAGGTGCGGATATCGGGAACGGCTTTTGGGCCATCACTGGAGTCGGCTGTGCTGGACTGGTTTGGAACCACATCAGAAGCATGAATAAACGCCGCACGCTCCAGCCCTATATCAACAAACGCCGCCTCCATACCGGGAAGCACGCGCACAACCTTGCCTTTGTAAATATTGCCCACAATTCCCTTGCGGCTGGTACGCTCTATGTAGGCCTCTTGCAACATTCCGTTTTCAACCAAGGCGACCCGGGTTTCAACCGGCGTTACGTTGATTAGGATTTCTTCGCTCATGATTGGCTCTCCCTACTACTCGGCCAGTGTTTCCATACAATACAGCCAGCGTTGGCCAGCAAGGCGGCGGTTTCCTGCAACGGCAGCCCAACAACCGCACTGTAACTCCCTTTCAGTTGCTTCACAAAAATACCACCAAGCCCCTGAATTCCATAACTACCGGCCTTGTCCATCGGCTCACCTGTGGCTACGTAGGCTGCAATCTCGCCTTGCGACAGTACCCGGAAGCTCACATCTGTAACCACTAGGCGGGATTCACAGTGTTCGCCTTTGGTCACTGCAATGGCTGTCATCACCTGATGGGTTTTGCCAGATAACCGCGTCAGCATAATTGTGGCCTCAGCCTCGTCAGATGGTTTACCCAAAATGGCGCCTTCCAGAACCACAGAAGTGTCGGAGCCAAGAACAATATCACCCGGAAAATCGGTTGAAATCGCCAGAGCTTTCTCTCGGGCAAGCCGCTCCACGTAATCGCCCGGTGATTCGGATGCTCGCGGCGTTTCGTCAATGTGTGCAGGCTGCACAGAAAACGCCACACCAATCTGCGTAAGCAACTCCGAGCGGCGTGGCGACGCTGAGGCAAGAATAATCGAAGTCATGGCTACCCCAGCTTCCGGTTAATGTTATCCATCAGTATGCAGAACATTGGCCATAGCAAAGCGCTGGTGAGCGCGGGCCAAAGGTAGCTGAACCCGGCATCTTCGCCGCCAAACATCTGCTTGAGAAAGTGCACCAGCATTTGATTGATACCCAGCAACAAAAATACCATTAAACATTGCTGCGGCATTGGATACATTCGCAACCGCTGGTGAATGGTGAGAACCAGAAATGCGATCAACCCCATTGCCAGTGCATTCACGCCCAAAGGAGTTGCCTCGAGCACATCGAGAAGCAACCCTAAACACCAAGCTAGCACTATGCCGAACTGCGCCGGTGTGCGGAAGGTCCAATAAAACACCACCAGCCCAAGCCATTCGGGACGAAATTCAAACCAACCTGCGGGGAAGAGCGAAATACTCAGCACTAAAGATGCGACTACAGACAGAACAAATACGGGGTAACTGATAACGGATAGCATCAGCCCTGCCCCTCCTGCGCCGTTTCGTATGCCGGACTAAAAGAAGGCGTATCAATATTCGCCTCGGAATCCGCCGGGGATTCACTTGATGGCGGAAATACCACCAGCACCAGGCGGCTCTGGTTTAACTGTGCTTTAGGGCGAGCGCGTATATCAACAAAAGGCTCACCCGGTTCCTTGTTGATCAGACTCACCTCCGCAACCGGATACCCTCTAGGAAAGCGCCCACCAAGCCCGGAGCTCACCAACAAATCTCCTTCCCGGATATCCGCTGTGTCTGGCACGTGAACCAGTTCAAGAGTGTCGGAATCGCCGGTGCCCAGAAGAATTGCCCGAAGCCCGTTGCGCACAACCTCAACCGGCACAGCGTGACTGCTGTCTGAAACGAGGAGTACGCGGGAGGTAACCTGACTGGTCTGCACCACTTGCCCCATCAGGCCGTGGGCATCCAGTATGGCTTGCCCCACTTGCAAGCCATCGCTCCGGCCTTTATTGATAACGATTTCATGGGAATAAGGGTCGGGCGACACGCCCACTACTTCGCTGACGATAACCCGGTCATCAAGGAGTTCCGAGGAATTCATCAAGCGGCGGAGTTCGTTGTTCTCAGAGGCTAAAGCAGCGTATTTGAGGGCCCTGCGCTCAAGAATAAGCAGCCGGGCTTTGAGGTCTTCGTTTTCCTGCTTTACATCTTCGCGAGTGGTGAAAAGCCCGGCAACCCAATCACTAAATTGATAGGGAGCGTTGCCCAGCCAATAGACTGGCGTGAGGCCGGTTGCCAAGGTGCTGCGGATAGGAGTTACACGGTCAAACTGATAATCGGCAACGATTAACGTCGCCGATACAATAATAACGAGCAAAAGCCGGAGGCCCGGTACCGGCCCCTGAACGAAAATGGTTTTAATGGCGATCCCTCCCCAAAGGATTATCCCTCCTGGGAGAACATTCCAATGCCACCCTGATCAATAAGTTCCAGAGCCTTGCCGCCACCACGGGCAACGCAGGTCAGCGGATCTTCTGCGATGATCACCGGCAGCCCGGTTTCTTCACTGATCAGCTTGTCTAGCCCACGCAGCAATGCACCGCCTCCGGTCAAAACAATACCACGCTCGGCGATATCAGAAGCCAGTTCAGGTGGTGACTGCTCCAGCGCGCTCTTAACCGTCTGTACGATCTGAGCCAATGATTCCTGCAGGGCGTCCAAAATCTCTTCACTGTTGAGTGTGAAGGCGCGAGGCACCCCTTCTGCCAGATTGCGACCACGCACATCGATTTCGAGAATTTCCAAACCTTCGTACGCGCACCCGATTTCATGCTTAATGCGCTCGGCGGTGGTTTCACCAATCAGGCTGCCGTAGTTACGACGCACATAGGTAACAATGGCTTCATCAAACTTATCACCACCCACCCGCACGGAATCAGCGTAAACAATGCCGTTTAGGGAGATAATAGCGATTTCGGAGGTACCACCCCCAACATCCACAATCATTGAACCACTGGCTTCTTCTACCGGTAGCCCGGCACCAATTGCAGCCGCCATGGGCTCTTCAATCAGAAACACTTCCCGAGCACCTGCGCCCAGAGCCGATTCACGGATGGCTTTGCGCTCTACTTGGGTGGATTTGCTCGGCACGCACACAAGAACCCGTGGGCTTGGGGTAATAAAGCTGTTTTCATGCACTTTGTGAATAAAGTGCTGAAGCATTTTTTCGGTCACCACAAAATCGGCAATTACGCCATCTTTCATGGGGCGAATGGCGGTGATGTTACCGGGCGTGCGGCCCAGCATACGTTTTGCCTCGGCGCCGACAGCGGCAACCATTTTTTGGGAATTACTGGTACGAATGGCTACTACGGATGGCTCATTCAGCACAATCCCGCGGTCACGCACGAAAATAAGGGTGTTGGCGGTGCCCAGATCGATGGACAGGTCGCTGGAAAATAAGCCTCGGAGTCTTTTAATCAACATTCGTGTAGTTTCAACCTAAGAGTTGCGGTTGCAGAAAGATGCGGCAACTTTAGCAGTGCCCCCCCTCTCAGGCAAGGCACAGCCTGCTGTTAAGGCAAATGATATCCCGCCCAGCATGAACAATTGTTCATGCACTTGCAGCACCAGATTCCGCAAGCGCTCAATTTGCTGGTTGACGCAGGCATTGAGTTGAACTTTGCTACACACTAAAGTCGGCCTAAAAAGCCATACACCTTTTACTAAATCCGCCAGAATCGAGGCTGCCTTTGACACCACCAAAGATTAGCATGGCAGTACCCACTTTCGTATCTACTACGCCGTTGCATCTATTGCTGGCGTTGGCGCTTTTTCTTGCAACAGGTGCCCCTTCATTGGCACTGGCTCAGCAGAGTGATGGTGAGCCAGCCGGCACCATCACTCTGGAGCCCGGTGCCGAAAGCGACAAACTGATTGCTCAACGCATTACCAGTATTTTCGAGCAGATTCCTCAATTCGAAGCCTTACAGGTTGACGTCAACAGCGGTGTGGTCGCCTTGTCAGGCCAAATTGCCAACGAAGCTCAAGCCCAAAGAGCACTGAAGCTGTCTGAACGGGTTGAAGGCGCCATCGCCGTTGACGATAGAATTGTTCGCACTCTGGATTTACAAGACAATCTCAACCCGCTTTGGGATTCACTACAGAATTCCCTGCGGGAATGGATAAGAGCCTTGCCTCTATTACTAGTGGCTCTGGCCATTTTCATTATTGTAGCCTTTGCCGGGCACCGGCTGGCTGGGCACACTCCGCTCTGGTCACGAATAACCAAAAACCCCTTTCTCGCCGAACTCGCTGGCCACGCAGTCAGGCTGGTAACGATTCTTCTGGGCTTGCTGCTCGCCCTTAACATTCTTGGCGCCACAGCGCTGATGGGCACTCTACTCGGGGGTGCAGGCGTACTGGGGTTAGCCATCAGCTTTGCCGTTAAAGACTCCATGGAAAACTACATTTCCAGCATCATGCTGAGCATTCGCCAGCCATTCAGGGCCCAAGAGCATGTTCTTATCAACGACTACGAGGGCGTTGTGGTTCGGCTAACATCCCGTTCAACGGTTTTAATGACGTTAGAAGGCAACCATCTACGCATCCCAAACGCCACCGTGTTCAAAGCGGTCATCCTAAATTACTCCCGCAACCCTCAGCGCCGTTTTGACTTCGTATTAGGCGTCGACGCGGAGGATGATCCGGCCCTTGCGATACAAGTCGGCTTGGTGGCATTGCAGCAACTGGACTGGGTGTTGGACGAGCCGGAGCCCAACGGCATCATCGAATCCGTGGGGGACTCCAACATTCTGATTAAATTCATGGCGTGGATTGATCAACGCGAATCCGATTACGGTAAAGCCCGCAGCCTTTCGATTCGCGCCGCCAAAAATGCACTTGAAACGCAAGGCTTTACCTTACCTGAACCCATCTACCGGCTACGTTTTGATCAAACGCCCGCCACATTGGCGCCCATCGATGCTCCCGAACAGCCAATGCAGACTCAAGAGCCGTCGAAAACCCCGCCACCTTCCGAATTACCAGCTGAAGAGTTGCTGAATGTGCGTCCAGATACCCACATTTCCCGGCAAGTGCGGGAAGAGCGAAGCGACACAGCAGCCGAAGATTTGTTGGATGATACCCGGCCAATTGAGTAGGTTTTCGCCCCCTCCCGCCCAGCCACGAATCTGTTACCATAACGACCTTCTTAAAAACGCTGTTTTATACTTTGGAGTCAACGTGACCATTTCCCGCGAAGACATAGAAAAAGTCGCCGTGCTGGCCCGTATTCGCCTCGACGAAGAGCAGATACCAGCACTGGAGAACGACCTAGGCAACATCCTCAGTCTGGTTGACCAGCTCAGCGCCGCCGATACCAATAACGTAGAGCCCCTTGCTCATCCGCTTGATGCTGTACAGCGTTTGCGGGCCGATGAAGTGACCGAGACGAATCAAAGGGAAGCCTTTCAGGCTATTGCCCCGGCCACCGAAAGCGGCCTTTATCTCGTGCCACGCGTTATCGAGTGATCTGTCGTAGCCATAATCAGCCCACTATCAGGATTGAACATGCATAACAAATCCGTAGCAGAGCTTTCCCGCGAGCTGGAAAGCGGCAAGATTTCAAGCGTGGAACTGACCCATGAGTTCCTCGATCGCATTAAGGCCGAAGACCGCCAATACAACAGCTTTATTACCGTTACCGAAGATCAGGCTCTGGCAGATGCCAAAACGGCAGACGAGCAGCGTGCTGCTGGTAAAGCCAGCGTTTGGACGGGCGTACCCTTTGCCCATAAAGACATTTTTTGCACCAATGGTGTAGCCACCACCTGCGGCTCCAAGATGCTGGCCAACTTTGTGCCGCCCTATGACGCCACCGTAACCGCCAACTTTCGCGCTGCTGGCGCAGTATGTCTTGGCAAAACCAATATGGACGAATTCGCCATGGGCTCGTCCAACGAGTCCAGCTTTTTCGGCGCAGTGACCAATCCTTGGGGCTTGGGCAATGGCGAAAAGCGCGTGCCCGGCGGTTCTTCTGGCGGTTCTGCAGCGGCCATAGCTGCTCGTTTGGTGCCTGCAGCCACGGCTACGGATACCGGCGGTTCCATCCGCCAGCCTGCTGCTTTGTGTGGAGTCACTGGTCTTAAACCCACTTATGGCCGGGTATCCCGTTACGGCATGATTGCCTTTGCCTCCAGTCTGGATCAGGGCGGCACTATGGCGCGCACCGCTGAAGACAATGCGCTGATGCTGAATGTGATGGCCGGATTTGACCCAAAGGATTCCACCTGCGTTGATCGTGCGGTGCCGGACTATACCGCCACTCTGAATGAGCCTTTAAAAGGTCTTCGCATTGGTCTTCCAAAAGAGTATTTCTCCGACCAGCTCAGCCCTGCGATGGAGCAGCAGGTTCGCAATGCCGTGAAGGAATACGAGAAGCTCGGCGCTACGGTAAAAGAAGTATCACTGCCCCATGCGAAGCTGGCCATTGCCGCTTATTACGTGATTGCACCTGCCGAAGCCTCCGCCAACCTGTCGCGCTTTGACGGCGTGCGTTATGGCTACCGCTGTGACAACCCAAAGGATCTCAACGACCTTTATACCCGCACCCGGGCAGAAGGCTTCGGAGGCGAGGTGAAGCGCCGTATTCTGGTTGGTACCTACGCGCTTTCAGCAGGCTATTTTGACGCCTACTATCTCAAAGCCCAAAAGGTTCGCCGCCTGATTCAGCAGGATTTCGTTAACGCCTTTAACGAAGTGGATGTGCTGATGAGCCCGGTAACGCCCTCCCCCGCATTTGTGCAAGGTGAGAAAACCAGCGACCCGGTGACCATGTATCTGGAAGATGTTTTCACCATCGCGGTGAATCTTGCGGGTGTGCCTGCTATGTCTGTGCCAGCAGGCTTTGTAGACGGCCTACCAGTGGGGCTGCAGATTATCGGGAACTATTTCGAAGAAGCCCGTCTGCTGAACGCTGCGCACCAGTATCAGCAGGTTACCGACTGGCACCAGAAGCTTCCCCAGTAAGCCCGTATCAGGAGAACAGTTATGCAGTGGGATATTGTGATCGGGCTGGAAATTCATGTTCAGCTTGCCACCAAAACCAAGATTTTTTCCGGCTCCAGTACTGCCTTTGGTGCCGAGCCCAACACTCAAGCGAGTGCCGTTGATCTGGCGATGCCGGGCACCCTGCCTGTTCCGAATGAGCAGGCTTTCCGCTATGCAGTCATGTTCGGCTTGGCGGTGAACGCCGAGATCGGTCGGCGTTCGGTGTTCGATCGTAAAAACTACTTTTACCCGGATTTGCCCAAGGGCTATCAAACCACACAATTGGACCACCCGATTGTCGGACCCGGCTTTGTGGATATTGATCTGGAAGATGGCAGCAGCAAGCGCGTGCGCATTCACCATGCCCATTTGGAAGAAGATGCGGGCAAGTCGTTGCACGAAGATTTTGATGGCATGACGGGCATCGATCTGAACCGCGCAGGCACGCCGCTGATTGAGATTGTTACCGAGCCGGATATGAATAGTGCGGAAGAAGCCGTTGCCTTTGCCAAGAAGCTGCACAGCTTGGTGTCATCAATCGGCATTTGTGACGGTGATATGAGTCAGGGCTCCTTGCGTTTCGATGTGAATATCTCTCTCAAACCGAAAGGCTCGGATGAGCTGGGCACTCGCACAGAAACCAAGAACCTGAACTCGTTCCGTTTTATGGAGCAGGCCATTGCCCATGAAGTAGAGCGGCAAATGGATATTCTGGAAGATGGCGGTCGTATTATTCAGGAGACCCGTCTTTATAACGGCGATCGCGACGAATCCCGATCTATGCGCAGCAAAGAGGAAGCCAACGATTACCGTTACTTCCCCTGCCCGGACTTATTGCCCGTTGTAATCGACGATGCGTTTATTGAAAGCGCTCGCGATTTGCTGCCGGAACTGCCCGATGAGCGCAAGGCTCGATTCAAGGAGCAGTATGGCCTCAACGATTATGATGCTCGCTTGCTTAGCGACGACGCCCGGATTGCAGCCTTTTTTGAAGAGGCTGTAGGTCAGGGTAAAGATGCCAAGTTGGCCGCTAACTGGGTGTTGGGTGAGTTTTCTGCACGTCTGAATGCCGAGGACAAAACCGTGGTTCAGGCGCCTATCACTGGCTCGCAGCTGGGCCAGTTGGTGGCGCGTATTGCCGATAACACTGTGTCGTCCTCGGGAGCCAAGAAGGTATTTGAAGCGCTTTGGAATGGGGATGCGGATAATGCGGATGCCATTATTGAAGCTCAAGGCTTGAAGCAGGTTTCTGATACCGGTGCTTTGGAGCAGATGGTGGATGAGGTTCTGGCTGGGATGCCGGATCAGGTTGCTCAGTATCAGGAGGAAGCTGACCCTAAGAAGCAGAAGAAGATGTTGGGTGGGTTTATGGGGCCTTTAATGAAGGCTTCCAAAGGTCAAGGGAACCCCAAGTTGTTCAATGAGATTCTTGTTCGGAAGCTTGGTGGTTGATGGGTTTGGATAGGGCCTCTGAATCGGCCCTAGCCTTTTAGATATGGGGAGGGGTAGGTTTAAAACCCCTTCCCAAAAAACGCTACGAGCACATCCTTGTGCGCTTCGCTCCGGCCATCCATGGCCTCCGAGATTTTTGGGAAGGGGTTTTAAACCCACCCGACCTGGATCTGAGATATCTCTTAAGAACCACCACATCTATTGCTTGATCTAAACCAATCTTAATTCGCAGCCAGCCGCCGAAATAACTGCTCAAACTGAGCAATATTCTCCTGAACGTAGTCGACAAAAGCCTTCATCACAGGCGTTGGGTAACGCCCCTGCGGATAGACCACACACCAGCTCCGCCTCAGCGGGAAGCCTGATATATCAAGAGCAATCAAGGAGCCCAAGGCTAGCTCAGAAAGAATGCTTAACTTGGGCAACACGGCTATACCCAAGCCCGCTAACACCGCATGTTTAACCGCATCGTTGGAGCCCAATTCCATAATTGGATTGATTTTCAAATGGTGTTGCTGGCAGTAGACTTCCAGTGCCAACCGGCTGCCAGATCCTGGCTCTCTAGTCAGGAGCTTGCTATTCAAAAATTCCTCTGCGGTGACAGTGTTTTGCTTAAGCAAGGGGTGGCCAGCCACAGCCACAGGTACCAGTTCGTTGTCCAGAAACGGGAGAGAAGTAAGTGGGCGGCCCTGCGGCACCATGCCCATGATCACGAGGTCATCGTTATTTTCGTTTAACCGTTCCAACGCTGTCGCTCGATTGACAACAGCTACGGATATGTTGACTTGTGGGTTGAGTTGAAGAAACGGGCCTAGCAGATAGGGCACTACGTATTGCGCTGTGCTCACTGCAACCAATCGCAAATCCCCGGCTACTCGCCCTTCTAGCGCCGCTAAGCGGTTTTGCATGTTAGCAAGCTCGCCAAACACCGCTCGCACACATGCGGCCATTTCTTCTCCTGCCGCTGTGCAATAGAGCTTTCGCCCTATGTATTCGAACATCGGCATGTCCAGCGCCTGTTCCAGATGACGTACTTGGCTACTGATGGCGGGTTGGGTTAAGCCCAACAATTCCCCGGCCTTGCTGTAGCTTTTTAGATCATAGACGGCCTTGAATACCTGCAACTGACGAAACGTCAGTCTATTCGCCAACTTCTGAATACTGAGCGGCACGGACTCTCCTCCACGATTTCACCCATAAGCAATCAGTTATACACAAACGAAATAATATCAATTTTTACTGATCAGCACTGCTCGTTATGCTTTTTCCACCTTCATTCGGGACGAAGCAATGAGGAATTTCCCATGCTGAAGAAAGTGTTAATCGCTAATCGCGGCGAGATTGCTGTCCGCATCGTGCGGGCCTGTGCAGAGATGGGGATTCGTTCGGTGGCCATTTACACCGAACCGGATCGCTACGGTTTGCACGTGAAACGAGCCGACGAGTCCTACTCTCTGGGTGAGGATCCGCTTGCGGGGTATCTCGACCCCGCCCGCATCGTAAATCTGGCGGTAGAAACCGGCTGCGATGCCATTCACCCCGGCTACGGCTTTTTGTCGGAGAACGCTAATTTTGCCCGCTTGTGCGAACAGAAGGGTGTGGCGTTTATCGGACCGAAATCCAGTGTTATTCACGGCATGGGTGACAAAACTCAAGCCAGAGACAGTATGCGTGCGGCTGGCATTCCTATTACTCCGGGCTCGGAAGGCAATCTAGATAGCCTTAAAGACGCGTTGGAGCTAGCGAACGATATCGGCTATCCGGTGATGCTGAAAGCGACTTCCGGCGGGGGCGGGCGTGGCATTCGCCGTTGCGACACGCCGCAAGAGCTAAAAGTTCAGTACCCTCGGGTGATTTCCGAGGCCACGAAGGCTTTTGGGTCCGCCGAAGTGTTTATGGAAAAGTGCATTGTGAACCCGCGCCACATTGAGGTGCAGATTCTGGCAGACAACCAGGGCAATGCAATCCACCTGTTTGAGCGCGACTGCTCCATCCAGCGTCGCAATCAAAAGCTGATCGAGATTGCCCCCAGCCCGCAACTGACACCAGAACAGCGCCAATACATCGGTGATTTGGCGGTGCGGGCGGCCAAGGCAGTTGGCTATGAGAACGCCGGCACAGTGGAATTTTTGTTGTCTGGCAACGAAGTGTATTTCATGGAAATGAACACCCGGGTACAGGTGGAACACACCATTACCGAAGCCATCACGGGCGTAGACATTGTGCGCGAGCAACTGCGCATTGCCGCAGGCCTGCCCTTAAGCTATCGGCAGGAAGACATTCAGTATCGGGGCTACGCGTTGCAGTTTCGCATTAATGCGGAAGATCCGAAAAACGACTTCCTGCCCAGTTTTGGGCGCATTACCCATTATTACGCCCCCGGCGGCCCCGGCGTTCGAGTTGATACGGCCATTTATACCGGATACGAAATCCCACCCTATTACGATTCCATGTGCCTAAAGCTTGTAGTCTGGGCACTGACTTGGGATGAGGTGATCGCCCGGGGCAAGCGGGCGCTGGATGATATGCGGCTGCACGGAATCAAAACGACCGCCAACTACTACCAGCAAATTCTGGATGACCCGGATTTCCGCAAAGGGGATTTCAACACCAGCTTTGTGCCCGATCACCCAGAATTGCTGAACTATTCCACCAAGCGCCACCCCAGTGAAATTGCGCTTGCCCTCGCCGCCACCATTGCTGCGCACGCAGGCTGGTAATCCGCAGGAGTAATACATTATGACCCATGCAAAGAAAATTGAAGTCACCGACCTTGTTCTGCGCGATGCGCACCAGTCGCTTATCGCTACCCGCATGCGCACCGAAGATATGCTACCTATATGCAACAAACTGGACCAAGCGGGTTACTGGTCGCTGGAAGTTTGGGGCGGAGCCACCTTCGATGCCTGCGTTCGCTTCCTGAAAGAAGACCCTTGGGAGCGTTTGCGAAAACTGCGCGAAGCCCTGCCTAATACACGCCTGCAAATGTTGCTACGGGGCCAAAACCTGCTTGGCTATCGCCACTACGCTGACGATGTTGTTGAAGCCTTCGTGCAAAAAGCGGCCGATAACGGTATAGATGTCTTTCGGGTGTTTGATGCGCTGAACGATCTGCGCAACATTGAAACCGCCATGAAAGCGGTCAAGAAAGCCGGCAAGCATGCGCAGGGTACTATTTGCTACACCACCAGCCCGGTGCACACTCCTGAATTGTTCGTGCAGCAAGCGAAAGAAATGCAGGCTATGGGCGCCGATTCTATTGCCATAAAGGATATGGCAGGGCTGCTAACGCCTTACGCAACTTACGATCTGGTTAAAGCCATCAAGACGGAAGTAGATCTGCCTCTGGTTATCCACAGCCACTCAACCTCTGGTTTGGCCCCACTTTGCCAGCTGAAGGCCATAGAGGCAGGCGTCGACCGAATCGACACCGCGATTTCTTCGTTCTCTTCCGGAACCAGCCACCCCGCAACAGAATCTCAGGTGGCCGCACTCAAGGGCACCGAATACGACACAGGGCTAGACTTGACGCTGTTGAGCGAAATTGCCGATTACTTCCGCGAAGTGCGCAAGAAGTACCGCCAGTTCGAAAGCGAGTTCACCCGCGAGGACGTGTCGGTACAGATCAATCAGGTGCCTGGCGGCATGATGTCCAATCTGGCGAACCAGCTAAAAGAGCAGAATGCATTGGACCGAATCCGCGAAGTTTTTGAAGAAATTCCTCGGGTGCGGGAAGATTTGGGCTTCCCACCACTGGTTACACCAACCTCACAGATTGTTGGCACTCAAGCGGTATACAACGTGCTGGCTGGCCAACGCTACAAAACCATCACTAACGAAGTGAAACGCTATCTACAAGGGGGTTATGGTCAGCCACCTGCTCCGGTCAATTCCGATGTGCGCAACAAAGCGATTGGCAACGAACCGGTTGATGAAGGCCGCCCCGCAGACCAGCTCAACCCAGAGATGAACAAACTGCGCGAAGACATAGGTGAGCTGGCCCTAAACGCAGAAGATGTCCTCACCTATGCCATGTTCCCCGATCTGGGCCGGGAATTCCTGCAGCAACGTAAAGACGGCACCCTTGTACCAGAGCCACTGTTGCCACCGGAAGACACGTCTCGGGAACGCCTGAACACTGGCGTAGCCACGGAATTCCGCATTGAAGTTCACGGCGAAAGTTACGAAGTGGCGGTTACCGGCTCTGGCGATTCAGGTGCGGGAAGGCGAAAGCTTTATCTCTCACTTGATGGCATGCCGGAAGAAGTGGTATTCGAACCTCTTAACGATTATGTGGCCGAGGGCGGAAGTGGCCGCAAAAAAGCGTCTACGCCTGGCCACGTAAGCACGGCCATGCCGGGTAACGTGGTTGAGGTTCTGGTTAACGAGGGAGACACCGTCAGTGCTGGTCAAGCCGTACTGATTACCGAAGCCATGAAGATGGAAACTGAGGTACACGCCAATATCGACGGAAAAGTAGACGCCATATACGTAACGAAGGGTGACCGGGTAACGCCTGGCGAAGTGCTGATCGAGATTGTATGATCAGCTAAAGCAACGCTAAACACTAGTAGACCGCCTCCATTTTAGGGGCGGTCTACTAGTTTCAACAACAGATCAGGCCAGAACAGCCCAAAGATCGTGTTCGTCTGCGTGTTCAACCACCGCGCGAACAATCTGGCCGGGCTGCAGGTCTGTGGCATCGTTGAGGTAAACCATACCATCAATTTCTGGTGCATCGGCTTTCGAGCGACCGATGGCACCTTCTTCGTCTACCTCATCAATCAACACGTCAATGGTCGTGCCAATTTTCGCCTGTAAACGGGCAGCTGAGATTTCGGCCTGTTTTGTCATGAAGCGCGCCAAGCGCTCTTCTTTGACGTGTTCAGGCACAGCACCTTCAATCTCATTGGCCTTGGCACCCTCTACCGCGCTGTAAGTAAACGCACCCACGCGGTCCAGCTGTGCTTCATCAAGCCAATCCAACAGATACTGGAAATCTTCTTCCGTCTCGCCCGGAAAGCCCACAATAAAAGTGGAGCGAATCGTCAGTTCGGGGCATATTTCACGCCATTTACGGATGCGGTCCAGAGTTTTACTGTCGTGGGCCGGGCGCTTCATCGCCTTCAATACTTTCGGGCTGGCATGCTGAAATGGAATATCCAGATACGGCAGGATTTTGCCTTCGGCCATCAGCGGAATAATGTCGTCTACGTGCGGATAGGGGTACACATAATGCAGGCGAACCCAAACGCCCATCTCGCCCAAGGCTTCGCACAACGACTGCATTTTGGTTTTCAGCGGGCGGCCCTGCCAGAACCCGGTGCGGTACTTGGTGTCCACACCGTAGGCCGAGGTGTCTTGTGAGATTACCAGCAACTCTTTCACACCTGCGTCAACCAGCCGCTGGGCCTCGTCCATCACATCGCCAATTGGTCGGCTAACCAGATCACCGCGCATGGATGGAATGATGCAGAAGGTGCAGCGATGGTTGCAGCCTTCGGAAATTTTGAGGTAAGCATAGTGCCTTGGCGTCAGCTTGATACCCTGAGGCGGAACCAGATCGGTGAATGGATCATGCTCGCGGGTTTGCGGAACAAACTGATGCACGGCACCCACCACTTCTTCATAGGCATGGGGGCCTGAAACCGCCAACACACCCGGATGGGTTTCGCGGATTTTGTCCGCCTCCACACCCATACAACCGGTAACAATCACCTTGCCGTTCTCGCTGATTGCCTCACCAATAGCATCCAGAGATTCCTGCTTTGCCGCATCGATAAATCCGCAGGTGTTCACGACAACAATGTCCGCATCGTTATATGTGGGCACCACATCGTAACCATCCAGTCGCAACTGAGTGAGTATGCGTTCGGAATCTACCAAAGCTTTGGGGCAACCTAGGCTGATAAAGCCAACTTTGCCGTTACCGGATACTGTGTTTTCGGTTTTTTCTGTCATAAAACGTTTCAGGATTCCTGACGCCCGGCGGAAACACGCGAATGACCGGCGGGAACGTGCTAATGAATAGAACCCGCAATTTTACACCAGTAACACCCTCTTCTGCAGCAAAAGCGGAACGGCTTTTGAAGCGAACGATGCGTGATCTGAGTCAAAATTATGAACCAATGTTCAGGAAAGCTATAAAAACCTGCCACAAGCTGCGACACGAAAGTTGCTGATCAGAAAACAAACAACTACACTTTTGATCGGTTACACCTTGTTCTAAAACAGTATTTAAATCTAAGAACGCCCAAACGTTGCCAACTAACTTAGCCAACAAGAGTCCACATGAAAGCAGCCACAGTTAAGCCAAACCTGCGCAACCAGCAACGTGTGGATATTGTGAGTGACATCGTTATCGAAAAACCGGATGGGTGCCAACTCACCTGCAAGATATCCAACCTATCGCGTACCGGCGTTATGGTTTGCTGCAACCAAAAAACGGCAGACCAACTTATACCTCGCCTGCAAGCCCCTACTCCGGGAAACTGGATTGATGTAAAAGCCCATTTTTCCGTGCCAGTCGTTGCGACTCAACCTGTATCTATTTTCGCCACCGGGCACATTGTTCACCTCAGGCGCATGGCACGGGACGAGTTTCAGCTCGGTATTCAGTTTGAAGATTTTGAAGGCAATGGCTTTGATTACGTAGACCGGTATGTACGCAAACTTCTATCCGACATGCGCAAACCAGCCTAACCCCGCGAAACCAGATCATCCAACCCCGTTAGTTGCGACGCTAACGGGAGCGCTATATTTCTATAACTTAAAACTCTAACTGCAACGCTTCTTATAGCCATATCGGCTCTGATACAATCAATAAACTAATTTGCACGCCCTCAAGGCCCGCTGCGGCAACGGATTATCATGACCACATACAACCTTACGCATCTAAAACAACTGGAAGCGGAAAGCATCCACATCATCCGGGAAGTGGCTGCCGAGTTTGATAACCCGGTGATGCTCTACTCCATTGGCAAAGATTCAGCGGTTATGCTGCACCTTGCCCGCAAAGCTTTTTACCCCGGCAAAATGCCTTTCCCCTTGATGCACGTAGACACCACCTGGAAGTTTCGGGACATGATCGATTTCCGGGAACGTAAGGTAAAGGAATATGGGCTGGACCTGATTGTTCACACGAATCAGGATGGTGTGGATCAGGGCATTGGCCCCTTTACCCATGGCAGCGCAAAGCATACAGACGTGATGAAAACCCAAGCCCTTAAACAGGCGCTGGACAAGTACGGCTTTGATGCCGCTTTCGGTGGTGCCCGCAGGGACGAAGAAAAGTCCCGGGCCAAAGAGCGCGTATATTCCTTCCGCGACGAATACCACCGCTGGGACCCCAAAAATCAGCGCCCTGAACTCTGGAACACGTATAACGGCAAAGTGAACAAGGGCGAAAGCATTCGCGTATTCCCACTATCTAACTGGACAGAATTGGATATTTGGCAATACATCTATCTGGAAAACATCGAGATTGTTCCCTTGTACTACTCGGCAGTTCGCCCGGTGGTTGAGCGCGATGGGTCGCTGATCATGGTGGACGACGACCGTATGCCCCTGAAAGAGGGTGAAAAGCCGATGATGAAATCCATCCGCTTCCGCACTTTGGGCTGCTACCCGCTGACCGGCGCCATTGAATCCGAGGCAGATACATTGCCGGAAATCATTCAGGAAATGCTGCTGGCCACCAGCTCAGAACGTCAGGGCCGCGTGATTGATCACGATTCGGCTGGCTCCATGGAACAGAAAAAACGCGAAGGGTACTTCTGATATGTCACATCAATCTGATCTTATTGCCGACGACATTCAGGCCTACCTGAAACAACACGAAAACAAGGAACTGCTGCGCCTGCTCACCTGCGGCAGCGTCGACGACGGAAAAAGCACCCTTATCGGTCGCCTGCTGCACGACACCAAAATGATCTACGAAGATCACATGGCCAGCCTGAAAACCGACAGCGCCAAGATGGGCACCACTGGTGAAAAGCTGGATCTTGCTCTGCTGGTTGATGGCTTGCAGGCCGAGCGCGAGCAAGGCATTACTATTGATGTTGCCTACCGCTACTTCTCCACCGACAAGCGCAAGTTCATCATTGCCGATACCCCGGGGCACGAACAGTACACCCGCAACATGGCTACCGGCGCATCTACGGCTCAGGTTGCGATTCTGATGATTGACGCCCGCCGCGGTGTATTAACGCAAACCCGCCGACACTCCTACATTGCCTCACTGCTGGGCATCCGGCACATCGTTGTGGCGGTGAACAAGATGGATCTGGTGGATTTCAGCGAAGATCGCTTCAATGAGATCAGAGAGGAATACCTCTCGTTTGCCGCCAAACTCGGGCTGAAAGACATCCGCTTTGTACCCATCTCGGCACTGGAAGGCGACAACGTAGTCAACCGAAGTGAGAACACCCCTTGGTTTAACGGCCAGCCACTAATGGACATTCTGGAAACGGTGGAAGTAAACCGCGACAAGAACCTGGAACACTTCCGGTTCCCCGTGCAATACGTCACCCGCCCCAACCTGAACTTTCGCGGCTTCTGCGGCACCATCGCCTCTGGCGTCATCCGCCCTGGCGACAAGGTAATGGCCCTGCCCTCACGGCGTACCAGTACCATCAAGGAAGTTGTAACCTTTGATGGCAATCTTGAGGAAGCTTATATTGATCAGGCGGTTACGCTGACACTGACCGATGAGATTGATGTTAGCCGTGGCGACATGCTGGTAAAACCGGAAGACGAGCCGGAAGTGGGCAACCGTTTCAAAGCCAACATCGTGTGGATGGCGGATGCGCCTTTGCATACCGGACGCCTTTACGACATCAAACTGGGGCCCACATTCACATCGGGCACGGTTCGCAAGATTCACTATCAGACTGACGTAAACACGCTGGAGCAGCATGCCAATCCTGCCCTGTTGCAGGTGAATGAAATTGGCCTGTGTGATCTGACCCTGAGCCAGCCCATCGCCTTTGACGCCTACCAGCGTAACCATGCCACTGGCAGCTTTATTGTGATCGACAGGCTTACAAACGTGACTGTTGGTGCGGGCATGATTGATAGCTTGGCAGATACAGCAGGAACTCTGGAGCCCGTAAGCCCTGAGGAACGTGAGCGCAGATTGGCACAGAAGCCGATGATTATTGGCTGCTCGGGCAAACAGGCTCATGCCCTTGCCTTGGCGGTTGAGCGCGCATTGTTTGATCAAGGCAAAACGTCGGTGATTTTGAGCGAAGATAATGCCGGTGATGCCGACGACCGCCGCCGCACTGCGCAATTGCTGACCGCTTACGGGCTTGTAGCAATTGCCGTTGATCTGGGCACTGACATAGCCAACGTTTCCATAACAGCGGATAGCACGGACGAAGTGACAGGTGTTGCTGCAACGCTGGTGCAGGAACTGGTGCGCAACAAGCGGGTTTAATCGGGACCTTATTGGCAGGACTGGTTAGGTGGGTGTTTGCCGCGGGGCGGGGTGTCTTTTCTTCTGGAAAAACAACTCGCTTCGCTCAAACATCTTTTTCCTGCCAGAAAAGACACCCCGCCCCACGGCTATCAGGCTTTCCTGCCATTCTCTTTTTTTAGTCGTGAATGTATTTGGTGTACGTGGCAGAATCTGTGGCCCTGAAGGTTTCCTTCGGGGCTTTTTTGTTTCTTTAATTCGGGAATTCTCTGTTTATGGCTATCAAGCACCTGCGCACCGCGTTTTCCAGTCAGTATCAGCCGGGGCAACCTGCCCGCCTTCAGAGTGGCGAGGCGCTGCAGGAGCCGGGTGGCGATTATGAGGGCCTGCATAAGCAGATGAAGCGGCTGTTTAACAGCAAGCCGGGCAAGAAGTACGGGCGATTCTCGGAGGATATTGGGGAGAGTCCGTTCAGTAGTTGGCTGAAGGACTATCTGGAGGACAAGCAGAGTTTTGCTTCGTTCACGGATCGAGTGTTTGGGCAGTGGCAGGAGTTGCTTACGAGTTGTCAGGAAGAGTTTGTAGGGCAACTCACGGTTGTTCACGAGGCGCTGGCGGATTCCGATGTGGTTTACGTGATGATTCTGGAGACGGACGGCGCGCTGCGCTTTGATGGCAACCAGGCACTGGATACAACGGATGTGCTGAGTACATCGCGCCTGAATCTAGCCATGCGGGTTGAGCTGGATGACTGGCTTGGGGATAACGCCGCGGAGAACTACCTTACGCTGGTGCATGCCCGTGGTACCGGCGAGCCGGGGGAGCTGTTTATCCGGTTGTGTGGCTTCACCAATCAAGTAGATGTGGAGAAGGAAACCCTGACGTTTCTGGATGCAGTTGAGGCCTTTGCAAAATCTTCAGAGCCGGAGAAAGCCGGCGAGGTGCGGTCGCGGGCTTATGAGTTCTGCAAGGAGCAGCATGCTTTGGGTGAGCCGGTGGCTATTGAAGCGTTGTCTGGCTATCTGGATGAGGATGAGCCCGGGCGTTTCAAGGAGTTTGCCAGTAAGTCTGCGGAGATGCCCGAGAGCGGCGTGCTGCACCCGGATCATCGGAAGGTGAAGAAGCTGGTGCGGATTGCGGGCTCTGGCGGTGGTATGAGTGTTTCGTTTTCTTCAGATTTGGTGAATCAGGCGATTTACTATGATCGCGACAAGGATGCGCTGACGATTACTCGCCTGCCTAAGGCTTTGCGGGAGCAGTTGGAGCGGTATTTGGAGAATCGCGAGGAGTGATTCTTTCGATTGGCCTTGGCCCCGCTTGATTTACCTGCCACTTGGGCGGCTGGCTCCGCGGCGTGGTAAGGCTTTTCTTCTGGAAAAACAACTCGCTGCGCTCAGACATCTTTTTCCGGCAGAAAAGCCTTACCACACCACGGGCCGATCTGAGTGGAGAGATATATCTAACTACTCAGTCTCTATGGTGGTGCTTTCGCTCCAACGGATGCGGCTTGCCCGCTGCACCCTTACTTTCTGCATCCAGCCTACTCCGTCGACCAGCTCACCAGTTTCGTGATCGATGGGTGGGTATGACAGGTTTCGGTCATCACAGTAGCGCTTGACGACGGGCTGACACCAACTGAAGAGTAGGCGATTATAGTCTTCATCTGGAATACGCCGATTATCGAACAAGCCAGCCTCTTTTCGCTGCCTTTGGGCTTCGGAAAGGATAATGGCGCAGGCGGCGGAGACGTTGAGGGATTCCACCATGCCCATCATAGGAATAACGATGTGTTCGTCTGCCTGCTCCGCTGCCCCGGCGCTTACGCCATCAACTTCATTACCCATGATTACGGTACAGGGAACAGTGAAGTCTGCGGAGCGGTAATCAATAGCCCGGTCTGATAGCTGCGCAGCATAGAGTTTGTGGCCCTGTGCCTTCAGGCTCTCTATGGCCTCGTCCATGGTGCGATGGGTATGCGGCGTCACCCATTTAAAGCTGCCACCGGCAGTTTTCCGAAAAGCCCGAAAGCCCTCTTTTGGCCAGACCACGTGCATATTCGCTAGCCCGAAGGCATCGCAGGAGCGGAGTATCGCGGAGAGGTTTCGTGGTTTGTGGACCTGATCGGTCAAAACACTCAGGTCCGGCTGGCGGGTGTTTAGTACCTGTTTAATACGGGCAAGTCGTTCGGGGGTCATGGGCTTTTTGAGTTATCTCGAAAGTTCGGGAAGCAGTTGGCGAGGTTCTTCCCAAAACTGTTGAGGGCCATGGACGGCCCGAAACAAGCGCACATGGATGTGCTTGTAGCGTGTTTTGGGAAGAACCTCGTCAACTGCTTCATGCTCGGATTGTCAGAAACCGCGCATAATACCACAGCAAAACTGGCAGATTACCGAGACAACGCTGGTTGCAGAATGATCACCCCGTTATAATGCGCAGTTCTCCTTTTCAGAGCGCTCATTCCGGACATTTCATAATTCCGGGCGCCAAATACATCCAGTTGTGTTGAGACCCATGGCCAAAAAGCTGTACATCAAAACCCACGGTTGCCAGATGAACGAATACGACTCATCCCGCATGGCCGACCTACTTAAAACCGGCGAAGCGGTGGAAATGACCGAATCGCCAGATGACGCCGATATCCTACTGCTAAACACCTGCTCCATCCGTGAAAAGGCACAGGAAAAGGTTTTCCATCAGCTGGGTCGCTGGAAAAAGCTCAAAGCAAACAAGCCGGAACTGATTATCGGCGTGGGCGGCTGCGTCGCCAGCCAAGAAGGTCAGGCCATTCTTGATCGCGCACCCTATGTCGACATGGTCTTCGGCCCGCAAACCCTCCACCGCTTGCCGGATATGATTACCGAAGTGCGCATGAAAGGTAACGGCGTAGGCGTGGTGGATGTGAGCTTTCCGGAAATCGAAAAGTTCGACAACCTGCCAGAACCAGGCGCCGACGGCCCGTCTGCATTCGTCTCTATCATGGAAGGCTGCAGCAAATACTGCACCTTCTGCGTGGTGCCCTACACTCGCGGCGAAGAAGTCAGCCGACCGGCCGACGACGTAATCGCAGAAGTTGCCCATTTAGCCAGCCAAGGCGTTAGGGAAGTAAACCTACTGGGCCAAAACGTTAACGCTTACCGCGGGGATACTCACGATGGCGATGTAATGGATCTGGCGGAACTGATCACCCTAATCGCCACCATCGACGGCATTGACCGCATTCGCTACACCACCTCGCATCCGGTTGAATTCACCGATGCAATGATTGAAGTCTACGAGCAGGTACCCGAACTCGTCAGCCACTTGCACCTGCCGGTACAAAGCGGCTCCGATCGCATTCTGGCCGCCATGAAGCGCGGCCATACTGCACTGGAATACAAATCAAAACTACGTCGCCTGCGCAAGATTCGGCCTGACATCAGCTTTTCTTCAGACTTCATTATTGGTTTCCCGGGTGAAACCGAGAAAGACTTTGAAGACACCATGAAGTTGATCAACGATATCGGTTTCGATATGTCCTTCAGCTTTGTTTACAGCGCCCGTCCGGGCACGCCGGCATCGGATCTACCTGATGAAACGCCGATGGAAGTTAAGAAGCAGCGCCTTAAAATCCTGCAGGATCGGATCAACCAAACGGTGATGGATATCAGCCGCAAGATGGTGGGCTCGACTCAGCGCATTCTCGTTACCGGTTTGTCGAAAAAGGATCCAGGCGAGTATTCAGGTCGCACGGAGAACAACCGGATTGTAAACTTCCGGCATGAGAACCCGGAGGTGGTTGGCCACTTCATCGATGTTGAGATTGTTGAGGCTTACGCTAACTCTTTGCGGGGTGTGCCTGTGGATTCGGAGCTGCATTAGGCATTGGCTCCTATGTGCTTGTGGTGTTGAGTATGAGAGCGGCGGGAAGGCCCTCCCAAAAACCGCTACGAGCACGTCCATGTGCGCTTGTTTCCGGCCATCCATGGCCTCCAACATTTTTGGGAGGGCCTTCCCACCACTCTCTGCCAGCTCTGCTCTGGCATGCCAAACGCTTTTATAAACTTCTTAACGTGATGTCATCGGCATGGCAGTAAATCACCAAATAGCACCCAGCTACTTGTTTTTAACTTTTGGGCCAGCACATAGTCTAAAAAGGGTCTGAGCGAGGCCCTCCTCCCAAAAACGTGGAGGGCCAAGGATGGCCCGACCGAGCCCTACATGGGTGAGGCAAGCGTTTATGAAGCAAAGCTTCATGCGCCGCCGAACGACAGCAATCTGTGATTGCTGGCCGGGCCCCGTAGGGGTATTCACGGGCGCTTTTTGGGAGGAGGGCCTCGCTCAGACCCGTAAGCACCAAAGTCAGGTATACATACTCCCAAAAGAAGGGAGTAAAACGGAGAAAATTTGAACACCAACGATTCCAGACAATTTGATTTACACCCGGCAGACCAACGCAGGCTTACCACCCTGTGTGGACAGTTTGATGAGAATTTGAAACACATCGAACGACGCCTGCAAGTCTCTATTAACCGACGAGGCCACCACTTCCGGGTGGAGGGTGAAACCGAACACGTTGCCGCAGCGGTAGAAGTGATTCGGCACCTGTATCGGGAAACCGAAGCCACAGACGACATATCCCCAGACACCGTGCACCTGTACATCCGGGAAACGGGGTTTGAAAGGCTGCCCGAAGACATACCCTTTGATGGCGCCGTCACCATCATCAAAACCCCCAAACTCACCGCCAAGCCCCGTGGCGCGAATCAGCAGAAGTATGTTCACAGCATTCGCTCCCACGACATTAACTTTGGTATTGGCCCCGCCGGTACAGGCAAGACCTGGTTAGCGGTAGCCTGCGCTGTGGAAGCACTGAAAGACGAGCAAGTGAAACGAATTCTTTTGGTACGCCCAGCCGTCGAGGCGGGTGAGAAGCTTGGCTTCCTGCCCGGGGATCTAGCGCAGAAGGTCGATCCTTATCTGAGACCGCTATATGACGCCCTCTATGAAATGCTTGGCTTTGATAACGTCACACGCTTGATTGAGAAAAGTGTGATCGAGATTGCGCCTCTGGCCTTCATGCGTGGTCGCACCCTGAACAACTCCTTTATTATTCTCGATGAAAGCCAGAACACCACCCGCGAGCAGATGAAAATGTTCCTAACCCGCATCGGCTTTGGGTCCACTGCAGTGATTACCGGCGACACTACTCAGGTAGACCTTCCGCGCGGTCAAAACTCGGGGTTGATCCACGCGGCAACCGTTTTAAAAAATGTGACCGGCATCGGTTTTACGCGTTTTGAGGCCAAAGACGTGGTTCGGCACCCACTGGTCCAGCGAATTGTAGAAGCCTATGATTCAATCGACGAAGGAAGCAACAAAGGGAGCGACCGCAAACAGTGAATGAGCTGACGGTTGACTTCCAGAATGCATTCGATGGGTCTGGCGTGCCCGCTGAGCCACAGCTTCAAACTTGGGCTCAGGCGGCCTGGCTGGGTGCGGATTCATCGGAAGTGACGATTCGTATCGTCGATATTGAAGAGAGCCAGTCATTGAATCACCAATACCGAGGCAAGGACAAACCCACCAATGTGTTGTCCTTTCCATTTGAAGCGCCAGCCGGTATAACGGTGCCATTAGCAGGGGATCTCGTTATTTGTGCCCCAGTTGTGGAAAATGAGGCAAAAGTACAACACAAAGAACCATCGGCCCATTGGGCACATATGGTTATTCACGGTATGTTGCATCTTCAGGGATACGATCATATAAATGACGAAGATGCAGAGGCCATGGAAGCCTTGGAAATTCAATTGCTGGCAAAGTTTGGTTTCAGCAATCCCTACGAAGCAGAGGAAACGGTAAAAGACTCATGAGCGACGATCAGTCGAGTCGCAGTCAGGGCTCCAACAAGTCCTGGCTGGAGCGTATATCACATGCCTTCTCCAGCGGGCCGGAATCTATCGAAGACGTGCTGGAGGTTCTAAGAAGCGCGGAAACCGAGGGCATCATCGACGCCGATGCCATGAGCATTATCGAAGGTGCCATGCAGGTGGTGGACATGCGAGTGGATGAAATTATGATCCCCCGCTCCCAAATGGTCACTGTACGTGCGTCTCAGGATCCCAAAGAATACCTTGGTGAAATTATCCGGTCTGCCCATAGCCGCTTCCCGGTTATTGGCGATAGTCAGGATGATGTTATCGGTGTGCTTCTTGCAAAAGATCTTCTGCCTCTGGCGCTTGATGACGATATGGACTGGTCGCACGTGCGCGAACTTCTGCGCCCCCCCACCTTTGTTCCTGAAAGCAAACGCCTGAACCAGTTGCTCAAGCAGTTCAAGGAAAACCGCAATCACATGGCCATAGTCGTGGACGAATACGGCGGCACGGCGGGTCTGGTAACCATTGAAGATGTGTTGGAACAAATCGTCGGAGAAATCGAAGATGAACACGATTTCGACGAAGAAACACACATCAAGGCCCGAGGCGATGGCTCCCACGCCGTAAAGGCGGTCACCCCGGTTGATGATTTCAACGAGTTTTTTAATACCGGATTTGATGAAGAAGAGTTCGACACCATTGGCGGCGTAGTACTCAAGGAATTTGGTCACCTGCCCAGACGTGGCGAAACGGTTGAATTTGGCGGCTTGCGCTTTACCATTGCCAACGCTGATAACCGTGTCATCCGTCTGTTACAGGTAACCCGTAGTGAGCCCTGATCAAGCATCACCTTCTAATACCCCAGCTTATTCGTTTTTCTCCAACCGCTGGTTAAGCGCGGCAACCCTTTTGGTTGCCGGCGCCCTGCAAACCCTGACCTTCTCGCCCTTCCACTTCTGGTGGCTTGGGCCTGTGTCTGCGGTGCTTATTTTGCTGGTGACTATTCCCATACCAGCAAACAAACTTTTTCTTTCGGGTTTGCTAGTTGGCTTGGGCCTATTTGGCTCGGGTGCCACTTGGGTCTACATTAGTATCAGTGAATTCGGCAACACCTCCATTCCCGTTTCAGTTTTGCTCACAGCGGCCTTTGTGGCGGTACTAGCTCTATTCCCGGCCCTCGCCTTCTGGTTCTGGGGCAAGCTGGCTAAACACAGCGCTGTACGGCGGCTGATTCTATTCCCAGCCATTTGGATTCTCGGCGACTGGCTCCGTGGCTGGTTATTAACAGGTTTTCCCTGGCTCTATCTTGGCACTGCCCATACCGACGGGCCATTGGCAGGGATGGCGCCCGTGGTCGGCGTTCACGGCCTCACCTTCGTGATCGCGGCAAGCGGTGCTGCCATTATCGCTGCAGGCTGGTTTATCGCGCAACAGCGCCTAATCAGCGCTGGAATCGTCGCAGTTGCGGCACTCACTCCTTGGCTTGCCGCCCCGGCGCTCAACCGGGTTGACTGGACAGATATCAGTACCGAACCCACGTCTGTGGCCGCTATGCAGGGCAACATTCCGCAGCAGGTCAAGTGGGACCCGGAGTTTCTGAAGGACCAGATCGTGGCTTATCTGGGCATGACGGAACCTTACTGGAACACTGATCTAATCCTTTGGCCAGAAACAGCTATTCCCATCCCTCAGGATCAGGCAGGTAAGATCATTGATCACATTGCGGAGAAGCTGGGTGACGAGAGCACGCTGATAACCGGTATTCCGTGGTACGGTTTCAGCGAGCGAGCTAGCGGTTTTACCTTCCACAATAGTATTACGGCCATTGGGAACGGCGAAGGAATTTATCACAAGCAGAAGTTGGTGCCTTTTGGGGAGTATGTTCCGCTTGAGGGTATTTTACGCGGGCTGATCGGTTTTTTTGACTTACCCATGTCGAGCTTTACCCGAGGCCCTGAAAACCAGTCGCCTTTGGTTGCTAACGGTACCAAGGTGATGCCGTTTATTTGCTACGAGGTGGCTTACCCGGACTTTCTTGCCCGCAATGCGGTTAATTCGGATTTGCTGCTAACGATCAGTAACGATGGCTGGTTCGGTGATTCTGTGGGACCGTTGCAGCATTTACAGATTGCGCGTATGCGAGCTTTGGAAACCGGACGTTATATGATTCGCGGTACCAATAATGGGGTGACGGCGATCATTGATAACAAGGGGCAGATTACGGCACGTATTCCGCAGTTTGAGCGTGCGGTGCTAACTGGTGAAGTATTTAAGGCTAGTGGTAGCACGCCGTATATGATGACGGCTTCTTGGCCGGTTCTTACCTTGGCGTTGATTTTGATTGTGTTTGTTCGTGAGCGGGTTATTCCTAAAAACTGATTCTAGCCTAGGAGCATACAGCCAAGGCCGTGTAGGTTTTCAAAACACGCTGTGAATACGTCCGTGTACGCTTGGCTCCGCCATCCATGGCTCCGCACAGTTTTGAAAACCTACACGGCCTTGGCTACCTCTGAGCCAGCGAAAGCCCACCAATGAACGCGCTTACCCTATAATGTATTTATCAGCTTTCCTTGCGCGGCCAAATACTGGTAACCCGCTTGTAGTATTGCGAGCCGCAGGCTTCGCATGGTTCTAAATGGCTAGTCGATGTGAGGCACAGCATGTGCTCGCAGTTCAGACACTGGAACATACCAGCGGTGGCCACTTCCCCGGCGATGTATTGCCCGGCGTCATGGCTTTCGAGTTTTTGTCGCAGTGCCAGAGTGTCGACCAAGGTTTGGTCGGCAACCGACAGCAAGCGTTCGGTAAGCCGCTGTTCTAGCAACGCCAAATCAAGCTGCAACCATTCTGCCAGCCCTTCTCCGGTTTCGTCCACAAAGTGGATAAGGTGCTCAAGATCTCGCTGAAGGTAGGTCCCGAGGAGGCTGATTTCATCTCTGGTCATCTCCTCCAGCTCTTGCTCTGCCTCAATCGCTTTATCAACTTCTTCTTCCAAAGTGTCCAAAGAAGTTTCCTGTATTGCTCTTAGGCGACTCTGCACTCGCTCGAGCATACGGTCATAGACTTCGAGGGCTTTTCCGGATAAGTGACTTCTTTCTGGCTCTGTCATGGAGGACTCCTCATAATTTACGGGGCGTCAGCCGGTGGGTCTCCCCGGAACTGTCGGCAGCAGGGATGCTGCCGACAAGCCTACATGGATGTATTCACGGCGTGTTCCGGGGAGACCCACCGGCTGGCAACCTTCACCTTATTTATCATCATGGCACAGTATCAGGCTTTTGGCAGGCTACCTGTTACGCCTTCTGTGCGTTAGAATGTTCGGCCGCTCCGCACATCATTTTGATACAGGGTAACTTTAGTAATGGCAGGTATGGACGAGCACTACAATCCCCGTGACGTTGAACACAATGCGCGCACCTTCTGGGACGAGAACAAAACCTTTGAAGTCAGGGAAGAACCGGGTAAGCCGAAATACTACTGCCTGTCTATGTTCCCCTACCCCAGTGGCAAGCTGCACATGGGCCACGTACGCAACTACACCATTGGCGACGTAATCTCCCGTTATCAGCGCATGCAAGGCAAAAACGTCATGCAGCCCATGGGCTGGGACGCATTCGGCCTCCCTGCAGAGAACGCAGCCATCGCCAACAAAACGGCACCGGCCAAGTGGACTTACGCCAACATCGAATACATGAAAAACCAGCTCAAACAACTGGGTTTTGGCTACGACTGGAGCCGCGAACTGGCCACTTGCAAGCCAGATTACTATCGCTGGGAGCAATGGTTCTTCGCTCGCCTTTATGAGAAAGGCTTGGTGTACAAGAAAATGTCCACCGTGAACTGGGACCCAGTAGATCAAACCGTTCTTGCCAACGAGCAAGTGGTTGACGGCCGCGGCTGGCGTTCAGGCGCTCTGGTTGAACAGAAAAAGATACCCCAATGGTTCATTCGTATAACCGATTACGCCGAAGAACTACTGAACGACATGGACGATCTCGATGGCTGGCCTGAGCAGGTCAAGACCATGCAACGCAACTGGATCGGTAAATCTGTGGGCACGGAGCTCACCTTCCCGCTAAAAGACAGCGAAGACGGCCTCACGGTTTACACTACCCGCCCCGACACTTTAATGGGCGTGAGCTACATGGCCGTAGCCGCAGAGCATCCGCTGGCCAAAGCGGCTGCCGAACGGCACACAGATGTGGCTAATTTTGTAGAGGAGTGTCGCAACAGCAAGGTTGCAGAGGCCGAAATGGCCACCATGGAAAAGAAAGGTGTTGATACCGGATTCAAGGCCATACACCCGCTGACTCAGGAAGAGATTCCGGTTTGGATCGCCAATTTTGTGCTTACAGATTACGGCACCGGCGCTCTGATGGCGGTTCCCGGCCATGATGATCGCGACCACGAATTCGCACTCAAATATCGCTTGCCCGTAAAACAAGTTATCGCTGCCAATGATGGCCGCGAAATCGACGTTCAAGAAAAGGCCTTTACAGAAAAAGGTGTGCTGGTTTCCTCTGGAAAATACAGCGGCCTTACCAGCGATGAAGCCTTTGACGCCATAGCCGAACACCTTGAAGACAATGGTATTGGTAAGCGCACGGTCAACTACCGCCTGCGTGACTGGGGCGTGTCACGCCAGCGTTACTGGGGCGCGCCCATTCCCATGATGACCATGGAAGATGGCACCCAGCGCCCGGTTCCGGATGACCAACTCCCTGTGCGTTTGCCGGAAGACGTTGAAATGGACGGCGTCCAGTCTCCCATTAAAGCCGACCCAGAGTGGGCAAAGACGTCATTCAACGGCCAGCCAGCAACACTGGAAACCGATACCTTCGACACATTTATGGAGTCATCTTGGTATTACGCACGTTTCTGCAGCCCGAATTACGACAAAGGCATGCTGGACCCAGCGGCTGCAAACTACTGGCTGCCTGTGGACCAGTATATCGGTGGCATCGAACACGCCATCTTGCATCTGCTTTACGCACGCTTCTTCCACAAGCTTCTACGTGATGTTGGTCTGGTTAACAGCTCCGAGCCTTTCAAGCAGCTACTGACCCAAGGCATGGTGTTGGCAGACACCTACTATCGTGAAGACGACAAGGGCGGCAAGGTCTGGATTTCACCCGCAGACGTCGTTGTAGAGCGGGACGAAAAAGGCCACGCCATTGGTGCGGTGCACAAGGAAGACGGACAACCTGTAATCGCCGGTGGCGTCACCAAGATGTCCAAATCCAAGAACAACGGCATAGATCCGCAGTCCATCATTGACGCTCACGGCGCTGATACTGTTCGCCTGTTCATGATGTTCGCTGCCCCCCCCGAACAGTCTCTTGAATGGTCAGACAGTGCCGTAGAGGGCGCTCACCGCTTCCTCAAGCGTCTATGGCGCTTGGTGAACGAACAGGTCGCAGGCGGCGCCGCCCCGGCCCTTGATGCCAACGCTCTGAATGACGCCCAAAAAGACTTGCGGCGCAAAACCCATGAAACCATTGCCAAGGTGAGCGACGATATCAGCCGCCGTCTCACATTCAATACCGCTATTGCTGCCGTAATGGAGCTGCTGAACGAAGTCAGCCGCTTGAACAACGACGAGCCGCAGACGCGCGCTGTTCGCCAAGAGGCTCTCGAGGCCGCTGTCGTGATGCTGGCACCGATTGTGCCGCATATCTGCCACACCCTTTGGCAGTCTTTGGGCCACAGCGATCCCGTAGTTGACGCATCCTGGCCTGTAGCCGATGAATCCGCTATGGTTCGCAGCCAGATACAGGTGGTTCTTCAGGTGAACGGCAAAGTGCGGGCTAAAGTCGACGTTCCTGCGGATATCAGCAAAGCAGATCTTGAGGCTTTGGCGTTGGAGAATGAGAACGTCATACGCTTTGTTGAGGGCGCCACCGTTCGCAAAGTTATTGTCGTACCCGGCAAACTGGTTAACGTGGTAGCTAACTGATATGCAGCTCCGCACTGTGCATGCAGGCACCGCCAAATGGTTTATCGCAGGGTTACTGGCGGCCAACCTAGGTGCCTGCGGCTTCCAGTTGCGGAGCGCACCGCCGGTTTCCTCGGCTTTGGAACCGCTTATGCTGGACTGTCAACCTCCCGTTCCTACTTCCCTTTGCCTAGCCGTGCGTCAGCAACTTGAACTTGGAGGCGTTGAGCTGGCAACGGAAGAGGCAGGCTCAAACTATCAGCTCAGCATTCGCGGCTTTGAGCAGGACCGTCGCGCCTCGGCTATTACTGTCCAAGCTGCAGCCGCAGAGTACACACTTAGACACTCGGTGAGCCTTGAGCTGATAAGCACTGATGGCGTTCCTGTTATTGCCAACACCCGCCTCACCACCACCGAGAGCTACAGGTACGACGAGACCAATGTACTCGCCAAACAGCGCGAGGAAGACAACCTGCAGCAGCAATTAAGCGATCGTTTAGCTCAACAGATCATATTCCGGCTTGCTCCAATTACCAGTGAACGGCTGCGAGAAATTCGAGACCAGCACCAGAAGTCCAACTCTCCGGCAAAATCGCAAAACGCCACACCATGAAAACCAATCCGGGCCAACTGACACAGCTGCTCCGAAAAGGGCTTGCACCGGTCTACCTTATTTCCGGAGACGAGCCGTTACTGGTGCAGGAATGTTGCGATCAAATCCGGAGCGCTGCCAAAGATGCAGGTTTTCACGACCGTTTAACGTTTCAAGCGGATCAACAACTCGATTGGAACACTGTGGCCGACGAATTCAGTGCCATGTCCTTGTTCTCCGACCGGCGCCGAATCGAAATCCGTTTGCCGACAGGTAAGTTGGGAGACGGCCGCACCGTTCTAGAAAGGGTTCTCGCACAACCGCCGGAAGACATTATCCTCCTTCTGATCAGCACACGTCTGGACGCGGCAGAAACTCGCCGAAAGTGGTACAAAGAACTCCAATCCAAAGGTGTGCATGTACCGGTATGGCCGGTGGATGCAGATAAATTTTCTGGTTGGCTTCAACAGCGGGCTAAAAACCAAGGCCTTAGCCTGACCCGCGGAGCACTCGCAATGTTGGCAGAACGGCTTGAGGGGAACCTGCTGGCCGCCAGTCAGGAGCTCGACAGACTGTCACTGCTGAGCAATGGCAATACGATAGATGAAGAAACAATAGAGCAAGCCGTTCAGGACAGTTCGCGCTTTAACGGGTTTGAACTGGTAACCGAGCTACTCAGCGGCCGAGCGCCTCACGCAGGTAAGATGATTGGCGTACTGCAGCAAGAAGGTGAAAACCCCCTCGGACTTCTGGCGGTACTAACCCGTGACATCAACTTGCTTCTAGAATTGAAAACGGGTGAGAACAGAGCTGAAACCCCCTCCGCATTCTTCAAAAAGCGCGGCGTCTTCCAGCCACAACGAGCGCGGGCGCTGGAGCAAGCGGCCCGGCGCCTAACCCCTGTGCAACTGCACGAAGCCTTGAAACTGTGCAGCCAAGTTGATCGAGCCACAAAAGGCTTTGATACTCTGTCCCCCTGGCACTACCTACGCGATATGTCTGCGCTTCTGGCTTCCAGATCCTGACATAGATCAAACGCAACCTATATATAACCTTTCTTGCTTCACTGTCACTTGACTGTTTTTCATACCCCGGCGCATGGTGGAGAACCACTCATTAAACAGAGGTGCTTGATATGGGTATTCAAGAAGAACTTAAATCGCTCTCGGATAAAATCAAACAATATCGCGACGAAGCACGTGTTCAGCTGCATTTGGCGCGCCAGGAAGTAAAAGATGAGTTTGATGATCTCGAGCAAGAATGGGATAAATTCCGAGTCCGGTTTGATCAAGTAATGGATGAGGCGAGCGAAGCATCTCAGGAAGCACGGCAAACGGCAAAAAAGCTGGGCGAAGATTTGAAGTCGAGCTACCAGAATATTCGCGACAAAATGAAGTAAAAACGTTAAGCCGTTAACGCTACGCTGTAAATTTTAACCTAAGGGCTCTTGTATCAAGAGCCCTTATGCCATAATCCTCCCATAAGTGAACTGCACGTCATTATTTTTCCGGTAAACCCGCCTTATTTCGCCAATGACAGCGATGATTAAGGCCCGGTTCGCCAAGGCGCTGTCAGACGCTAAGAGGTAACATTGGCTCATGAAAAACTCTCTTACCCTCATTACAGCTCTTACTCTGTTTTTAGCAACGGCAGTTGTTGTCGCACAAAATACGCGCTTCAGCGACCCGGACACGGTCATCAAGGAGGAATTCTGGGGGAACCTCTACTCCGAAGGTGGTCAATCCTTCTTCTGCGACAAAGAATTCTCTAAGAAAGGCTTCTCGCTGACAGAGGGATATATTTATCCTCTCGCCGATATACGCAATGCTCTTTCATGTGGCACCACACGTCAGTGCGAGCAAGACAACCGTTATCGCCAAATCGCTTCTGACCTTCACAATATGATCCCGGTAGGAAACCGCACCGAGCTTCGGCGTAGAAACACCCGCTATGACAATATTGAGGCGTCAATTGAAGAGAACGATTGTGGCATCCGAGAAAGCGGCATTTTCTTCGAGCCTCCCACCAGAGTAAAAGGTGATATCGCCCGCAGCATGGGCTATATGGTTGGCACCTACGGTCTCCCCTGGCTTGGGCCAGCTCAGGTATTCCAAGGCTGGAATCGGGCCGACCCGCCAGATGACAGAGAGCTGTCGCGGCATAAGCGCATAGCGGAGATTCAGGGAAATGAGAATCCCTTTATCACTGATCCGACTCGCATGGAGCGCCTTTAGTTTAGTGCCCCAGACTAACTAACTGCCTAATGGCAAAACTGAATACCATAAAAAAAGCAGGCCAAAGAGCCTGCTTTTTTTATGGTCGATAGGGGACTCAACTACTTAGAGCCCCCATACAGAGCCGTTAAAATTCCTCGGCAGTATGCGCCATCATAGAATCACTACCACTGCGAATACCCTCTGCAAGAGAGACGGTTTTCGGCAGTAGACGGTCATAGTAGAAGCGTGCAGTCTTCAGTTTTCCACTGTAGAAGCCAGACGTATCATCACCCGCCTTTGGTGCGGCCGCTTTAACAATTCGAGCCCACATGTAGCCCAATGCTGTTAGCCCAAACAGGTCCAGATAATCCACTGAAGCGGCACCAATGGCGTTGGGGTTGTCGGAGGCTTGCTTGATAACATGCTCAGTCACGTCAGACAAACGCTCGAATGCAGCTGCGAGTGGCTCGATATATGGACGCAGGCTTTCTTCACTGCTGTTTTCTTCAATGAAGCTGGCGACATCTTCAGCGAACAGCTCATACAGCTTGCCCTGACTGCCAACAACCTTACGCCCCATCAAATCCAGTGCCTGAATACCGTTGGTACCCTCGTAGATCTGGGTAATACGGCAGTCACGTACCAACTGCTCTTGGCCCCACTCACGGATAAACCCGTGACCACCAAACACTTGCTGGCCCATAATGCAGGCGTCAAGACCACGGTCCGTTAGGAATGCTTTTGCGACTGGCGTCAGCAACGCAACCATGCCCTCGGCGTGCTTGCGACGATCTTCATCAGCCGCATCTGCGTACTTGGAAATGTCCAGCCATTGCGCCACGTAGGTCGAGAAAGCGCGACCGCCTTCCACATAGCCCTTCATAGTCAGCAGCATGCGGCGCACATCCGGATGAACCAAGATCGGATCTGCCGCCTTTTCCGGCTGTTGCGCACCAGTTGGCGCACGGCTTTGGATGCGCTCCATGGCGTATTCCCGTGCACTTTGCAGGGAAGCTTCTGCGGCGCCTACACCCTGAATACCAACGCCTAGGCGCTCGTAGTTCATCATGGTGAACATAGCGTTCAGGCCTTTGTTTTCCTCGCCTACCAGCCAGCCTTTGGCACCATCAAAGTTCATCACGCAGGTTGCGGAACCTTTGATGCCCATTTTCTTCTCGATGGAGCCACAGCTGAAACTATTACGCTCGCCCAAGGAACCATCATCGTTCACCAGAAACTTGGGAACCAGCAGCAAAGAGATTCCCTTGGGACCCTTCGGGGCTCCCGGCAGCTTGGCCAACACAAGGTGGATAATATTCTCCGCCATGTCGTGTTCGCCCCAAGTGATAAAAATCTTGGTGCCAGTTACATTGAACGATCCGTCGTCGTTTGGCTCAGCTTTGGTGCGGATAATACCCAGATCCGTGCCGGCATGGGGCTCAGTCAAGTCCATAGCACCAGCCCAAACACCGGAGTACATGTTAGGAAGGTACTTTTCTTTCAACTCCTGACTGCCGTGTGCGTCGAGTGCAAGGCAAGCACCGGCTGTCAGCATCGGAGCCAGGCCAAAAGCCATATTGGCGCCCTGCATCATCTCTTCAAATTGGGCCACCAACGTTTTAGGCATGCCCATTCCGCCAAATTCAGGGTTGCCGCCAAGACCGTTCCAACCGCCCTCTACAATCGTCTGATAAGCTTCTTTAAAACCATCTGGCGAAGTTACCTCGCCCTCCTTCCACTTACAGCCTTGTTCATCCGCTTCGCGGTTTAGCGGGGCGAGAACACCGCTTGTGATTTTACCGGCTTCTTCAAGAATCGCGTCAGCGGTGTCCGGATCAACATTCTCCGCCACTTTGGGTAATGATGCCCAGAGCGCAGGAGCATCAAAAACTTCGTTTAGAACAAAACGCATGTCACGCAAGGGTGCCTGATAATCAGCCATCAACTCTCTCCAATATCAAAAAACCGTTCAATTTCGAAAAGTCCAAGTTCAAAACTTGTCTGTGCAGGTAGCTTATGGATGCAAAGCCAGCTCACCTACTCGGGCCGTGTGTCCGGGCTAGTTATATTTTATGGACGTTATTCTAACGCAAACTTGGTCTCAACTCATGAAAAAAGCCCGGCTCCTGAGGGAGCACGGGCTTTTGTTACCAGTTAAACTTCCACACTCTAATTATCAGAGCGCGAAGGCTTCTTCCGGCATATCCAGCAGAGTATCAGCCCCTGCCAGCATGGTTGCAGCGTGCGCCTTGGTACGCGGCAACATGCGAGTAAAGTAGAAACGCGCTGTCTGCAACTTAGCGTTGTAGAACAGCTCTTCACTGGAACCGTCAGCAAGTTTGTCCTGTGCAACCTTGGCCATACGCGCCCACAGGTATGCGAATACTGCATAACCGGAGTACATCAGGTAATCCACAGATGCGGCACCAACTTCTTCGCGGTTCTTCATGGCGGTCATGCCCACTTTCATGGTCAGGTCGCCCCACTCCTTGTTGATAGCAGCCAGAGGCTCGATAAACGGCTTCATTTGCTCATTGTCAGCGTTCTCTTTGCAGAAGCTATGAACCTGCTTGGTGAACCGCTTGAGAGACTCGCCCTGAGTCATCAGAACCTTGCGACCCAGTAGATCCAGCGCCTGAATACCGGTGGTGCCCTCGTAGATCATGCCGATGCGCGCATCACGCACGTTCTGCTCCATGCCCCACTCGGAGATAAAGCCGTGGCCACCGAATACCTGCATACCCAGATTAGCTGCCTCGTAACCGATCTCGGTCAGGAAGGCTTTAGCAATCGGCGTCAGGAAGCCAAGCAATTCATCTGCTTCTTTACGCTCTTCTTCGGTCTTGGCACGCTCAACCAGATCTGCATTCTGCGCAGTCAGATAAATCAACGCACGAGCGCCTTCGGCTACCGCTTTTTGTGTCAGCAACATGCGACGAACGTCGGGGTGCACAATAATCGGGTCGGCATAGCCTTCCGGATTCTTGGCGCCACTCAGTGAGCGCATGGCCAGACGATCCTTGGCATAGGCCAATGAACCTTGGAAGCCCAGCTCTGCAGCACCCAGACCTTGAATGGCAGTACCGATACGAGCCACGTTCATGAAGGTGAACATGCAGTTCAGGCCCCGGTTCTCGGGTCCGATCAGCCAGCCTTTGGCGCCGTCGAAGTTCATCACACAGGTAGCGTTACCGTGGATACCCATCTTGTGCTCGATAGAGCCGCAGGATACGGCATTGCGCTCACCCGCAGAGCCGTCTTCGGCAGGCAGGCACTTGGGTACGATGAACAGGGAAATACCCTTGGTACCCTCAGGAGCGCCCGGCAGGCGAGCCAGAACGATATGAACAATGTTGTCGGTCATGTCGTGCTCACCGGCAGAGATGAAAATCTTGGTGCCGGTAATGCTGTAGGAGCCATCTGCGTTAGGCTCGGCCTTGGTACGCAGGGTGCCGAGGTCTGAACCACAGTGTGCTTCCGTCAGGCACATGGTGCCTGTCCACTCGCCACTGATCATTTTGGTGAGATAAGTCTGCTTCTGCTCTTCGGTACCGTGTGCTTGCACAGTGTTGATAGCGCCGTGACTCAGGCCAGGGTACATACCCCAGGACCAGTTGGCCGTGCCATTCAGCTCGCTCATTACGATGCCGAGTGAATCTGGCAGACCCTGACCACCGTAGTTCGGGTCAGCTGCCAGCGAAGGCCAGCCGCCCTCTACATACTTGTCGTAAGCATCCTTGAAACCAGTGGGTGTTTTTACACCGTCTTCGCTCCAGACGCAGCCTTCTTTGTCACCAACCGCATTCAGCGGGGACAGTACCTGCTCAGCAAACTTTGCACCTTCCTGGATAATGGCATCAACCATATCCGGAGTTGCGTCTTCAGCGCCTTCCAGATTGGCGTAGTGGGCTTCGCTGTCCAGCAGCTCGTTCATTACGAATTTGATATCACGCAGGGGCGCTTTGTACTCAGGCATGTAAACCACCTCGGTTATCGGTCTTGGCTGAAAAGTAATAACAGCTCGCGGCCTTGGGTTTGCTCAGACACTGCAACAAGGTGTGCTGCAGCATTAATTAAACACTTGTTTGAAACATACGTTTAGAGGCACAGAATTGTCAATAGCCGGACGCATAATTTGTGTAGCAATTGGTCACCAAAACGGTTTATCAGGGCCTGGGCAAAACTTACAGGTAACTGCAGCCCTATGCCTGTGAAGGGTTTGAGTTGGTTTTTCTTGAAATGTAAGGAGAACGTTAGACGCCAAGGTAGTAGCAGACTAAAAGAGAGAGGAAATCAGACCGATATGGGAAGGAAGCCGTCCCCCGGTGAGTCCAACCCTGACCCAAAGCCTGCAACACTTTGATAGGCCGTTCTGGCCTGCTCAACAGATCTGGGAGATTGCGCAGATACACTTTCCTGAGCATCGTCAGTTGCCGGAGAGACCCCTGATGCCTCGTTAGTATCATTGGCGGAGTCTTTGCTTGAAGGGCTTGAAGATTCACCCTCCGATGCAAGTTCCGACTGAGCCTGCAACATAATTTGCATTGCCTGAGCAGCAACAGCACGATCCTGACCAGAGGGTTCGGCTGGAGCCATGGCGGCTGACCGCACAACTCGCATTTTTTCGATCGTTGCCTGAGGGTTGCCGTTGACAGGAGAAATATCAATCGACACTTCGCCACCAACTGCGTACTGCGCGCCATCGGGGCCACGCTGGTAGGAGAACGACATGGCTCCCGCATACTGGCCACCCGCGGCCTGATGCGCCGCCTCATGAGCTCGAACTTCCCGGTCACGGGCTTTGAGTTCGGTAAGCTCTTTCAGCTCCGCCTCATCCAAACCACCCACTTTTTTATCAGAAGCATCGGCTTCCAGCGCTCTTCGGCTTGAGCCCGCACCTTCGTTCTCATCTGCGGCATGAACCGCTTTAGGGCCTGACTCGGAAGGTGCCTCTCCCGTTGCATTGCCCGTATTACGGGACTCGCGAACAGCAGGAGTTGAAGGGTTGTAATCTGAATTCGATAGGGAGCTGGATTGCTGGCTAGCTGACAAACTACCAGAAGCGCCTCTGGCAGAGTAATTCAACGCAGGGGGGAGCGGCGAAAGCGGGCTCACAAATGAAAGCTCTCAGACCACGATATCTAGAAGCGTACCAAGCGTTTCATCAGCGACTTTCACTACTTGTGCCGACGCCTCAACACTGCGTTCATAGAGCTTGAGGTCGATGATCGGCTCAATCAGGCTGCTCCCTGTCTCGGCACTGCCCTGAGGGCCGTCAATGCCCGCACGTGCAATTTTTCGTGCGGCATTTTCCATGCCGTACATGCCGTCTTGGATACCTTGGACACCCATTGCAAGCGTATTATTGATCATGACTGCTGCTTCCCGTGACCATTAATTAGCCCCATTAGGCCACATTATTGTTCAATTTTCAAACAACAAATCGATGTCGAGATGGTTGCTCAGGGTTTCTGGCCCAACGCCTTCAATCCAAGGCAGAACGCCTAAACAGCGCGCCGGAAGTTGCTCCATCAAGTAGTTCAGGGTTTCCTGCTCACAACTCATTGCATCTGCTTCGGCTCGATTTGCCACCCAGCCAGCCAAAGTTAATCCATCATTGCGGATTGCTTCTGCGGTTAGTAATGCATGGTTAATACATCCAAGCTTGAGAGCAACCACCATTATCACTGGCACATCCAGAGCCCGGGGCACGGCTGCGTAAGTTTCCCGATCATTCAACGGCACCCGCCAGCCGCCGGCACCTTCAATCAGCAAAAGGTCTGCAGGTCGCATCTGCATGCCACGACAGAAACCAACCAGACGATCCACAGACACAACCCGCCCTGCTTGTGCGGCAGCGACATGGGGTGCAATCGCGGGTTCTAGCGCAACAGGGTTTACAAGCTCGTAGGTGAGGGATTCCGTAGCGGCATGTTGGAGTATTAGCGCATCGTCATTGCGCAACCCCGCTGGCGTGCTTTCGCAGCCGGAGGCGATGGGCTTCATGCCCAGAGTGCGCTTGCCAGCGGACTTAGCAGCTTCCAAAATTGCAGCAGACACCATGGTCTTGCCAACGCCCGTATCTGTACCTGTCACAAAAAACGTTTTTTTAGCCATACCAGCAGGTTAACCCACTCTATTTATCAATCAGTGTATCGTCGTTGGCATCAGGGCATGTCCAGTAAACCCATGCTGCCTCGTAACTTGCGAAAACACCTTCCTCCGGGCCCGCGGGATAATACTGGCACATGGCGCGAAAGCGGCCCGGTGAAGTTACGGTTGAGCGCCTGTCGGCACTTTTATAGCCTGCGCCCAGTTGCTTCAGCTCCGATGCGAGAGTGAGAGGCGATTCGTAGGGCAGCCTCAGGGTTCTTGTTTCAATGTCAGCGTCCGGCAGTTCTTGGGAAGCCGAGCGCCTGAGTGTTGCTTCTGACTCAAACCGGTTTATGTGCCTTTGCCCGGGATCTGCTCGTTGCCATGCTTGGGCCAGCTCTCTCAAGGTGCCGTCAAGAAGCGTTGAGACCATCAACTTGCCGCCAGGCCTGAGCACCCTCCGGCATTCTCGCAGAACCTGAGACGGCGTCGCGCACCATTGGATCATCAGGTTACTGAATACCAAATCGCAACTCTGGTCAGGGAGGGGAATTGCCTCAGCATCGGCAACAACCCATGCGATATCAGGGGGGGAATGCGCTTCTGCATGCTCTATCATGCCGAGCGAAAGATCCATGCCTGTCACACACTCAGATGCCTCGAGATTGGCCAACTCGCGGCTAAACCAACCGGTTCCGCAGCCAAGATCCAGAATTTGGCCGCCCTTAAGAGGAGTTTGGCGCCCAAGCCTCTCCAGCATGGTATTGCCCATAAGCCGCTGCAAACGGGACGCACCTTCATAGGTAACCCGCGCCTTGCCGAACTCGCGTGATATATCGGCCTTACTGGCAGGGCAAGAGACAACCGCACTAAGGACACTCATGCGTTCACCCCTTCCAGTGATTGAAGAAACTTTTCGATAACAACGCAACAGTCTTCCGCAAATACACCGCCTGGCCAATGGGCCATACCAGGCACATTAACCTCCACCGACGATGACCGGGCTTCCAGAGCACCAGCCCAAGTCGCCACGACCTGATCACAAGCACCGGTAATGTGAAGAACAGGAATATCAACTTGTGACCACAGCAGCCGTTGGTCGGTTTGCTCCAACCACCCCAGACTTTTTACCAGATTGACCTTCGAGACCGGGGATCCTTTGCCGAGCCATTTCTTGAGACGCTGGCGCTCAGACAAAACGCTTGCCGAACCGTTTATCATTAGCAGCAAAAAGTGCACCCAATACCGATCAGACTCACGGCTCAAACCGCGGCTAAACACACCAAATTCCTCTACAGACATGCCATTAAGCCAGCGTTCATCTGCAATGAACTTCGGAAAGCCTGCGAGGGTAATAACCGCGGAAACCGCTCCCGCACCCCGGTTAGCAGCTTCCATAACAACCTGAGCACCTAGCGACCAGCCCATCCAGACGGAAGGCTCCGCATATCGCGACAGAAGCTCATCGGCCACCTGTCCAACTGACTCGCAACGCCCGATAAGATCGTCACCCAAAGATACCAACTCAATAGGCCCCGGCCAGAACCGGTATAGCTCTTCGAGCATTTCAACGCGAACGCCCCAACCGCCAACCACAACAAGGCGACGCATAGGCCCTCGCTGAGCGTTCATGACGCAATCCCTTGCTCATCCAGCAAATGCCGACAGCCAGACAAAGCCTCCAACAAACAATTCAAATCGTCATGGGAATGGGCCGAACTGAACGTAACCCGCAGCCGCGCCTCACCCACCGGCACAGTCGGCGGCCGAATCGCGGTTACCAACACCCCACACGCTTCAAGAGCCCGACTTAGCGCCAGAGCCACCCAGTTCTCACCAACCATAATCGGCTGAATAGGCGTACGAGAGGGCGTAAGCGAATAGCCTAAAGCCGTAGCTTCCCGCCGAAAACGATCGATCAGGCTCTGCAAATGACTACGCAGCCCGTCGCCACCCTCTATCAAATCAATACTGGCGCAAGTAGCAAACGCAAGCGCCGGAGGCATAGCCGTTGTGTAGATATAAGTACGAGCCTTCTGCACCAAATACTCCATCAGCACGGCAGGCCCCGCCACAAACGCCCCGCTGGTTCCAGCAGCCTTACCCAGAGTGCCTATCAGAACCGGCACATCCTCCTCAGACAAACCAAACTCCGCCACACTCCCCTGGCCGCGCGGCCCAAGCACCCCAAACCCATGCGCATCATCCACCACTAGCAAAGCATCATGCTCGCGACAGACCTCCGCCAATTGCCGTAGAGGAGCCACATCACCATCCATACTGAACACACCGTCGGTTACCACCAGCTTATGCCCATAAGTCTCTGCAAGCATGGCCGCAAGCGACGCCACATCTCCATGGGCATAGCGACGAACCTTCGCCCGACTAAGAATACAGCCATCAATAATGGAGGCATGATTCAGGCGATCCGAAAAAACCGTATCGCCCCGCCCTGCCAGCGCAGAAATCACACCCAGATTGGCCATATAACCAGTGGAGAAAAACAGTGCTGAACTACGCCCGGTAAACGCTGCGAGACGCTCCTCAAGCAAGTGATGCGCCTCGTGATGCCCGCAAACAAGATGAGAAGCCGCACCACCCAACCCCGTTTCCGGCAAGGCGTTCTTCAGAGCCTCAATATTGGAAGGATGATTGGCAAGGCCAAGGTAGTCGTTGCTGCAAAACGAAAGTAACCGCTTACCATCAGCGGCCAAAACCGGCTGCTGAGGCCCGGAAATATGCCGGCGTGTTCGGTACAAACCTGCCTGTTTTCGTTGTTCCAGTTCAGCTGTGAAATCACGCACGAGTGAGCATCCAGTGAAATGACAAGCATTCATGCTTACTGATATTGAGGTGTGTTCGAGGGCTTCCGAAAGCTACAGGTGCCGTGCGGGCGGTGTGCTCCGGGATTGTAGAGGGCCAAGGACGGCCCGAAACAAGCGCACAGGGAAGTGCTTGTAGCGTATCCCGGAGCACACCGCCCGCACGGCGCTTCAATCCAATGATGCTAAGCGGACTCCAGAGAAGCGTCATAAAACAAATGCCGATTAGCCTCATACTCCAAAGCCCCAACAATCGCCTCTTCCTCCTGCTCCTCAGAAGCACACTGCCCCCGCTGCTCCGGCCGAATACCCAACCGGCGGAACAACGCCATATCCGCATCCGCCTCCGGGTTCGAAGTCGTCAGCAGCTTCTCGCCATAAAAAATCGAATTCGCACCAGCCAGAAAACACAGCGCCTGCATCTGCTCATTCATCGTCTCCCGACCCGCCGACAAACGCACATGCGACGCAGGCATCATGATACGAGCAACCGCCAGAACACGAATAAACTCAAACGGATCCAGATCCTCCACATCCTCCATGGGCGTCCCCTTCACCTTAACCAGCATATTCACCGGCACACTCTCAGGATGCTGAGGAAGATTCGCCAACTGCACCAACATACCAACCCGATCGTCTTGATCCTCACCCATGCCCATAATGCCGCCACAGCAAACCTTCATGCCTGCGTTACGCACATTTGCCAGCGTATCGAGCCGATCCTGATAAGTGCGCGTGGTAATAATATGGCTGTAATACTTTTCAGAGGTATCAAGATTGTGGTTGTAGTAATCAAGCCCCGCCTCGGCGAGCTCTTCCGCCTGCTCGGGCTTCAACATACCCAAAGTCATGCAGGTTTCTAAACCAAGAGACTTCACCTGACGAACCATATCCAGAACATACGGCATATCCTTCGCCGTTGGGCTACGCCACGCGGCACCCATACAGAAGCGCGAAGCGCCCTTCTCCCGTGCCGCGCGAGCTTCGGCAACCACCTTCTCAAGTTCTAGCAGCTTTTCTTTTTCCAATCCCGTGTTGTAATGACCACTCTGCGGGCAGTATTTGCAATCCTCCGGGCAGGCGCCGGTTTTAATAGAAAGCAGAGTGCTAACCTGCACCTCATTCGGATCAAAAAACTGTCGATGCACGGACTGAGCCCGAAACATCAGATCATTAAAAGGCAACTCAAAAAGCGCCCGCGCTTCCTGAAGCGTCCAATCGTGGCGTAATGCGGTGGCAGTCATACAGAAGTCCTGTTAACCTTTTTCGGTCTCTGGGTTTACGGATGAATCAAATGATAAAGGGACTGAACTGGCTGTCAACCTTAAATTCGCAACTGGTTAACGGAGAAAAAGTCAAAGGCCGCTGCGTTGCCTGCCTTTCCACCAATGCCATCAACGGGTTGTGCCACTCTTGCCGAGCCGAGCTTCCTGTTAACCGATGGCATTGCCGCTGCTGTGCTTTACCTATGGCGTACTTCGGAAACAACCACCTTTGTGGCGACTGCTTGGCATCACCACCCCCCTTCGATCACACGTTCATACCTTGGCGCTACCAATACCCAGTCGACAACATGATCAGCCGGTATAAATACAGCCGACAGCAACAGTTCGCCCGGCCATTGGTTGCTGACCTTGCGAGCCACCTTGAGCTTGTATTTCAAGAACAAAACCATGAAAAACCGCTGTT